>TARA_B100001113_G_scaffold69221_1_pt1 | contig 15365 bp, 14 predicted proteins | sample TARA_B100001113 | Tara Oceans TARA_B100001113 (sample SAMEA2622402) | marine metagenome | biome: marine biome (ENVO:00000447); feature: deep chlorophyll maximum layer (ENVO:xxxxxxxx); material: "saline water (ENVO:00002010), including plankton (ENVO:xxxxxxxx)" | depth 50 m | reverse complement strand
AAAATGTCCATAATTACTTTTGCTGAATAAACTTGAGTAGATGCAGGTTTCCAAACAACCACATTGCCCATTAGAGCAGGAGCAGCACATAGATTTGCGCAAATTGAAGTAAAATTAAAAGGAGTAATAGCAAAAACAAAACCCTCTAATGGTCTATGCTCTAATCTATTCCAAACACCAGGAGATGATTCTGGTTGTTCAGAATATAGTTTTGTTACATATTCTGCATTAAATTTGAAGAAATCAATTAATTCACATGCAGCATCAATCTCTGCTTGATATACATTTTTAGATTGAGCAATCATAGTGGCAGCATTTAATTTAGCTCTATATGGACCTGCAAGTAATTCGGCTGCTTTTAAAAAAATAGCAACTCTATGATTCCAAGGAAGATTGCTCCATTTTTCTTTTGCTGTTAACGCACAATTTATAGCTTCTTCTATGTGTTCTTTTTCAGCAATATTATAACTTCCAATTATATGCTGGTGTTCATGAGGTGGTGAAATGTTTTTTTTGTTTTTAGTTAGTACTTCTTTATCACCAATGTATAGTGGTATCTCAATATTAGAGTTATACATTTCTTTATATGTATTTAATAATTCATTTCTTTCGTTACTTCCTTTTATGTAGGATTTAACTGGTTCATTTATTGCTATTGGTACATTAAAAACTCCTTTTGACATGTTATTTATTGTTTTATTTAAAATTTATATAAAGATAACTAAAAAAGTTCTTTAGAAAGTTCTTTAGTAAACCCAATTAATCTTTCATATCTATCATTTAAATCTTTGTAATAAATATAAATTTGATAATCGTTTCTTGTTTGATAATGTGTTCCTTCAATACTAGCTACATCAAAATAATCAAGTGATGTGTCGTTTACAGTATAATGATAATTGTAATAACCTTGTTTGAGATTTATTTTTTTGTGATAATAGTTTTTTTGGAAATCGTATTCTAATTTATATTTATCATTTAGTTCCCAGTTAGATAGTTCTCCAACAATATAAATATCACCATAAGAAATGTAGTTGCTTTTTAATTTAAAATATACATCAACATATTCCGCTTCAACATCTGAGTTTCTTGCTTCTTGGGATTTAATATAAAATTTACCGTTCATGTCTGGTTCTATGGAGTAGTTATTATATGTTTTTTTTGATTCTTCAAAAAGAAAAACACTATAACCTAAAGAATCATAATTAATATTTTTGATTCTATCAGAAAAATACCTCATGCTTTTAATATCAAAATGTCTGAATTCATTATTTCCAAAAAATGTATTTTCTTCATTATAATCATATATTAAAGTGTTATTTCTCACATACATTGGTTTTAGATCAGATATTGAATTATCATCTTTATTGTTTTGTTTAATTATAATATTGATTTGATTAAAGGGGTCAGAGATGTTAAGATTTGGATGGTGTATAGTAAAATCTATTTCATGTTTTGTTTTTCTATCATTTGATAGTGTAGCTTTTTTAATATTGACATTTATATTTACTTTTTCTTCTAATATCATAAATTTCTTAGAGAAAATCGTATCGCCAAATAAATCAAATACTTTCAGCTTGTAATTTCCAGATATAATTGGTTTTAAATTTTCTGAAGGAAAATCGTATTGATAATGAATATAATTCTGTAATGTGTTAAATGAATATTCATAATCTATTATCTCATCCTTCATAAATCCTTCAATGTATTCAGATTTAATTAAATTACTTTTTTCCCAGTTTGAATTATAATGTTCAATTGTTATATAAAGGTTAGACAACTCATTTCTCAGATCATCAAAACTTAGTCTCAATTTTTCATTTGAGTTTAAATTTATAATAGGAATGCTTAAGTTGTCATTTTTTTTATGCAGAAGTATTGTTCTTATTTTATATTCTATTTTTTCTCTATAATTATTATTGTTTTCAACCTTTTTTGTTAAAGGTTTTGATTCTTGAACAATTTTTGTTTTACAGCATATTAAAGATGTAAAGATTAAAAAAATAAGAATTTTTTTCATTGTAATTTAGAATTGTTCTAAATAAGTAATCTTGTTAAGTTTAAGTATTAAATATGTCTGCAAATTTATAAATTTGCAGACGATAAATCTAATTTATTTTAATGTCAAAAAGCGTAAGAATAAGAAGAGGGTTAAATATTAATTTATTAGGTGATGCAGATAAAGTTTATGCTTCTGTAAAGAATCACGACATTTACGCACTCAAGCCAACTGATTTTCATGGTTTAACACCAAAATTAACTGTAAAGGTTGGAGATAATATTTTAGCTGGCTCTGTAGTTTTCTATGATAAATACAATGAAAAAATTAAATTTTGTTCTCCTGTTAGTGGAACAATACAAGATATAGTTAGAGGTGAGAAAAGAAGAATTTTAGAGATCATAATTAAATCTGATAGTGAAATTATTTATGAATCTCATTCTCAAAAGAATCCCAAAGATTTATCCAGAGAGCAAATTATTGATTACATGCTTGAAAAAGGCGTCTGGCCTTTTATTAGACAAAAACCTTATGATATTATTGCAAATCCTACAGATTTACCAAAATCAATTTTTATTTCTGCATTCAAATCAGGACCTTTAGCTATAGATAATGATTTTGCTTTATATGGAATGGATGAATTGTTTCAAAAAGGTTTAGATGTTATTACTAAACTTACAAATGGAAAGACACATCTCAACTTGGATGGAAACACAAATTCTTCAAAAGTTTTTTCTGATGCAAAAGGGGTTGAAATCAATTCTTTTAGCGGACCTCATCCTGCTGGAAATGTTGGTGTGCAAATACATCATTTAGACCCAATAAATAAAGGTGATATTATTTGGTTCTTAGAGCCACAAGATGTAATAGTAATTGCTAGACTATTTTGTGAAGGTAAATATGATGTTTCTAGAATTATTTCTCTCTGTGGTTCTGAGGTATCAAAACCAAGATATTATAGAATTATTTCTGGATCATGTGTTGCTAATTTAATTTCTGATAATGTTGAACAAGATAATAATCGAGTCATTTGTGGAGATGTTTTATCTGGAACAAAAATTAAAAAAGATGGTTATCTAGGTTTTTATGATACACAGTTAACTGTTATTAAGGAAGGTAATGAGCAAGAGTTTCTTGGATGGGCACTTCCAGGAATTGATAAGTTTTCAATGTCAAAATCATATTTTTCATGGCTTTTTCCTACTAGAAAGTATAATATTGATACCAATATGAGAGGAGAAGAAAGAGCATATGTTGTTACAGGTCAATATGAAAAAGTTCTTCCTATGGATATTTATCCTCAACAACTAGTTAAGGCTATTATGATAGAAGATATTGATTTAATGGAGAAGTTAGGTTTGTATGAAGTTGGTCCTGAAGATTTTGCATTATGTGAATTTGTATGTACATCAAAAATAGAAGTTCAGTCAATAATTAGGCATGGTTTAGACTTATTAAGAAAGGAAAACTTATAGTTAATGAAATTATTTAAAAATATTTTAGATTCTGTTAAGCCACATTTTGAAAAAGGTGGCAAGCTTGAAAAGCTTTATCCTGCTTATGATGCTTTTGAAACTTTTTTATTTGTTCCAGATCATACTACTTCCAAGGGTACACATATTAAGGATGCAATTGATTTAAAAAGAACTATGGCCTTTGTTGTTTTAGCTATGCTTCCTTGTATTTTGTTTGGAATGTGGAATATTGGAGATCAATACTATAAAGCATTAAATGTTCAAGCAACTTTTTTTGAAAATTTAACCTTTGGTTTTTGGAAATTTATGCCATTATTAATAGTTTCTTATGCTGTTGGATTATCTGTTGAGTTTGCCTTTGCTGTATCTAGAGGTCATTCAGTAAACGAAGGATATTTAGTTTCTGGTATGCTAATTCCATTAATTATGCCAGTTGATGTTCCTTTATGGATGTTGGCGATTTCTGTAATTTTTGCAGTTGTTATAGGTAAGGAGGTCTTTGGTGGAACTGGAATGAATATTTTGAATCCTGCTTTAACTGCTAGGGCCTTTTTGTTTTTTGCTTATCCATCTTATATGTCTGGAGATAAAGTTTGGGTTCATGGCGCTTCTGTTGATGGTTATTCTGGAGAGACTATTTTAGGTGCATTAGCTACAAATACAAGTAATTGGAATAGTTTATTGTGGAATGCATCTGATGCTTTCTATGGATTTATTCCAGGTTCTGTAGGTGAAACATCATTTGTTGCAATATTAATTGGAGCTGCCTTATTGATTTTTAGTGGTATTGGAAGTTGGCGTATTATATTATTTACTTTTCTTGGTGGATATTTAACGGCTCTTTTATTTAATCTATGGGGAATTAATGCGCTTATGTCAACACCTGCTCATATTCATTTGATTATTGGAGGATTTGCTTTTGGTGCTGTTTTCATGGCTACTGATCCAGTTACTGCAACTCAAACAAATAAAGGTAAGGTGATCTATGGTTTATTAGTTGGTTTTTTTGCTATTGTTATAAGAGTTTTCAATCCAGCATATCCTGAAGGAATGATGCTTGCAATTTTATTTATGAACGTATTTGCTCCACTGATTGATCATTATATAATTGAAGCAAATGTTAAGAAAAGATTAGGAAGATTAAAAGTTACAAATAAATGAATGTAAATTCAAATTCATATACTATAGGTTTTGCTTGTGTAATGGTGGTACTGGTTGCTGCATTATTAGCTTCAACTTCTATTAAATTAACTCCACGTCAAGATAGAAATATTGAGTTAGAGAAAAAGCAAAATATTCTTCAATCTGTTGGAGTATATGTTGACAGAGATGCATCTGAAGCTTCATATAGTCAGTTTATAAAAGAGGAACTTATATTAGATAATAAAGGAAATATATTAGAAGGTTCTGCTTTTAATATTGATTTAGGGGATGAATTAAGAAAAGATATTGATGATCAAAAACTACCTCTTTATATTAGCATGCTTGAGGATAGTTCAAAATGTTTTATAATCCCATTAAGAGGAAAAGGTTTATGGGGGCCTATTTGGGGCTATATTGCATTAAGAGATGATATAAATACTGTTTATGGAGCTGTATTTGCACATAAGAGTGAAACCCCTGGATTAGGAGCAGAAATTAATCAAGGATTTTTTCAAGAACCTTTTAGAGATAAAAAAATATTTAATGAAAATAATGAGTTTGTTTCTATTAAAGTAATAAAAGGAGGTGCTCCAGAAGGAAGTCTTCATGGTGTTGACGGTATTTCAGGTGGAACAATTACTTCTGATGGAGTAACTGATATGTTAAAAGAAAGAGTAGGAAGGTATCTTCCATATTTAGAAAAAAATAGACCTATTGAAAATAATGATACAACTATTGTTAATAATTTAATATCGAAAGTTTATGAGTAAGTTTTCATTGTTATCTAAAAAAAATAAGACATTATTAACTGATCCTCTTGATGATAATAATCCAGTAACTGTTCAGGTTCTTGGTATATGCTCAGCTCTAGCTATTACTGTTCAATTAAAACCAGCAGTTGTAATGGCACTTTCTGTAATTTTTGTAATGTGTGTTGCTAATGTAGTTGTTTCACTTTTAAGAAAATTAATACCATCAAGAATTAGGATTATTGTACAACTTGTAGTAATTGCTTCTCTTGTTATTTTAGTTGATGAGGTTCTAAAAGCTTATGTGTATGATGTAAGTAAAGAATTATCTGTTTTTGTTGGTTTAATTATTACAAACTGTATCATTATGGGTCGATTAGAAGCATTTGCCCTTGCTAATTCACCATGGGAATCATTTTTAGATGGTTTAGGAAATGCTTTTGGATATGGATGGATATTAATAGCTGTTGCTTTCTTTAGAGAACTTCTTGGGGCTGGAACGCTTTATGGTTATCCTGTTCTTGAAAAATTAGGAGTATATGAATTGGGTTATGAGAATAATGGAATGATGATATTACCTCCAATGGCTCTTGTAACTGTTGGTGTTATTATTTGGGTTCAAAGAACAAGAAATAAAAAATTAATAGAATCAAATTAAGAGTATGCAAGATTTAGCAAATATTTTTATAAAGTCAATTTTTATTGACAATATGGTTTTTGCCTATTTTTTAGGAATGTGCTCTTATTTAGCAATTTCAAAGACAGTTAAAACATCTGTTGGTATGGGGCTTGCTGTAATTTTTGTTCTTTCTATTACTGTCCCTATAAATTATTTATTGGTAAATTATGTTTTAGAAAAGGGAGCCCTAGTTTGGCTAGGAGAAGAATTCAAAGATATTGATTTAAGTTTCTTATCGTTTATAATGTTTATTGCTGTTATAGCTTCTATGGTACAACTTGTTGAGATGATAGTAGAAAAGTTTTCTCCTGCTCTTTATAGTTCTCTAGGAGTATTTCTGCCATTGATTGCTGTTAATTGCGCTATCTTAGGTGGTTCTTTATTTATGCAAGAAAGAGATTATAGTTCAATAACTGAAGCTGTTGTATTTGGATTTGGCTCTGGAATTGGTTGGTTTTTAGCAATAGTTGGTATTGCTGCAATTAGAGAAAAAATTAGATATTCCCATGTTCCTCCAGCATTAAGAGGTTTAGGGATTACTTTTATTATTACAGGTTTGATGGGTATTGCTTTTATGAGTTTTATGGGAATTAAATTATAGATTAATGATTATTTTAAGTACACTAAAAATAGTAAGTAGTATAACAGTTTTTCTTTTGTTAATTCTAACATTAATTACAGTTATTTTATTTGTTAAGTCAAAATTATCTCCTGCAGGAAAAATTAAAATAATGATTAATGGGGAAAAAGAAATTGAAGTTGATGGAGGTAGCACATTACTTACTTCATTAAGTAATGAAGGGATTTTTCTTCCATCTGCCTGTGGTGGTGGTGGTACTTGTATTCAATGTACTTGCCAAGTAAATTCAGGAGGAGGAGGAATACTTCCAACGGAAGAGCCTCATTTTTCAAGAAAAAAGATTGCTGAGAATTGGAGACTTGGATGTCAAGTAAAGGTTAAAGAGGATATGGATATAACTATTCCTGAAGAAGTTTTTGGTGTAAAAGAATGGGAGGCTACAGTTGTGTCAAACTATAATGTTGCTACATATATTAAAGAATTTATTGTTGAGATTCCTGAAGATATGGATTATTTGGCTGGTGGATATATTCAAATTAAAATTCCTGAAGGAGAGGTTAAATATTCTGAGATGGATGTTACAGCTCATCCAACTGATCATCCAGGAGAACCCAATAAATTTGAAAAAGATTGGGCTGAAGGAACCTATGCAATAAGGAATCTTGTTATGAAAAATGATGATGAAATTGTTAGAGCATATTCTATGGCATCATATCCTGCAGAAGGGAAAAGAATAATGCTTAATGTTAGAGTTGCTGCTCCACCTTGGGATAGAGATAAAAATGCCTGGGCAGATGTTAATCCTGGAATAGCATCTTCTTATATTTTTGGTTTAAAAGAAGGAGACAAGGTTACAATTTCCGGCCCTTATGGTGAATTCTTTATAAATGAGAGTGATGCAGAAATGTTATATATTGGAGGTGGTGCTGGAATGGCTCCAATGCGTTCTCATTTGTATGAACTATTTAGAACAATTAAAACTGGAAGAAAAGTAACTTTCTTTTATGGAGGTAGATCACGAGCAGAACTCTTTTATATTCATTATTTCAGAGATCTTGAGAAGGATTTTCCAAACTTCAAATTTCATTTAGTATTATCTGATGCTTTACCTGATGATAATTGGGTTGAAAAAAAGAGTTTAGATGATCCTGAGGGAGATGGTTTTTCAGGATTTGTTCATCAAGTAGTTATAGACAAGTTTTTATCTAATCATGAAGCTCCTGAGGATATAGAACTTTATTTCTGTGGTCCACCACTTATGAATCAAGCTGTTATTAAGATGGCTGATGATTGGGGAATTCCAGATGAAAATGTTCGTTTTGATGATTTTGGAGGATAATATCTAGTCCTCAATCTTTTTTGCTGTAGTTATTCTGAATTTATTTTTTGTTCCACCACCGTTATGTTGTTGATATTTTAATTTTTGTACACATTCATGTTCTGAATGTTTCGTGCAATATATGGTGACAGAATCTTTGTGCTTTAGGTAAAATATCTTTTCGTAACTCTCTTTGTCAAATTTATGATGTTTCAATTTAGTATCTATAATATTACCATTTGAAAAGAAAAATGAAATATTAAATAATAATCCAATAAATGTAGTTAGAAAAACAATTTTCATAGTCTAAATATAGGTTATTTTATTTGATTGGTTATTTTAATACATTCTATGGCTTCTTTAACATCATGTACTCTTAATAAGTTTGCTCCATTATTTAGAGCTAATGTGTTAATTATTGATGTTCCATTTAAAGCTTCTTCGGGGGTAACCTTTAGTAAATTATAAATCATAGATTTTCTAGAAACACCAACGAGTATAGGAAAATTTAGTTTTTTGAATTCACAGAGATTTTTTAAAATTTCATAATTATGTTCTAATGTTTTTCCAAATCCAAAACCTGGATCAATTATAATTTTATTAAAACCTAAGCTGTTAAGTTTTTTAATCTTTTTTTCAAAGAAGATGGTAATCTCATTAATTATATCAACATAGTTTGGATTCTTTTGCATTGTTAAAGTATTCCCTTTCATATGCATCATAACATATGGAACATTTAGTTCAGCAATTGTATCAAACATTTTTTTGTCATTTTCACCAGCTGAAATATCATTTATAATATCTGCACCATGTTTTACACATTCTTTTGCCACATTAGATCTAAATGTGTCAATTGATATTTTTAAATTAGGACTGGTTTTTTTAATCAATTCTATTGTTGGTAATAGTCTATTAATTTCTGTTTTCTCAGAAACAGGAATGGATCCAGGCCTGGAAGATGATGCGCCAACGTCAATTATTTTTGCTCCTTCATAATATATTTTTCTTATTTGTTTGGTTGTCTCAATTTCTGATAAATACTTGCCGCCATCATAAAAAGAATCTGTTGTTACATTTAAAACTCCCATAACAATCGGTGTTGAAAAATCACCAAAATTCCCGTTTTCTTTTTTTATTTTTGACACTATAATTAATTTATATTTAAAGTCTATAAAACTTGATTCAATTATGAATGAAACAATTGTTGAATATGATTCAATAATAAAAAAATGTGAGGACATTTTTGCAAAAAAAATGAAAGATTATGGTAGTGCTTGGAGAATTTTAAGAATAAGCTCTTTGACTGATCAGATTTTTATAAAAGCTCAAAGAATTAGAAGTATTGAAAGTAAGGGTACCCAAAGAATTGATGAAGGTGTAATTAATGAGTTCATTGGAATAGTAAATTATTCAGTAATTGGCTTAATTCAAATTGATTTAGGTGTGTCTGAACAGCCAGAAGATATAGAATATGATAAGGTAATGAATATGTTTAATAAGCATGTACTTGCATCTAAGGATTTAATGATTAATAAGAATCATGATTATGGTGAGGCTTGGAGAGATATGAGAGTAAGTTCTTTAACAGATTTGATTCTTCAAAAGTTGTTGAGAGTAAAACAAATTGAAGATAACGATGGTAATACTATTATGTCAGAGGGGATTGATGCAAATTATTTAGATATGCTAAACTATGCTGTTTTTGCGTTAATTAAATTAAATAAATAGTTATGAGGAATCTTACACTAATTGCAAGAATATTAATTTCAGCATTATTTTTATTATCTGCTGTTGCCAAGTTATATCCTACACCACTTTATGGTATAACTAAAGTTTTTGAAGAGGGACAACTTATACCAATGGGTTTTAGTAGTGATTTTGCTCCTTTTCTTTCAAGATTAATTATTGGATTTGAATTCTTCATTGCATTTGCAATTTTACAGACTCATTATATTAAGAAATTAGTTGTTCCTTCAACAATTTTGCTTGTATCTGTTTTTTGTGTTGATTTAGCGATTGATATTTTTGGTGGAGTTGATGATAATTGTGGATGTTTTGGACAATTAATACCTATGACTCCTATTGAGGCATTTATTAAGAATATATTTACAATTTTAATTCTACTTTATATCTATAGAAATGTTTCAGATAAAGAAAATAGTAATTTTTTACTCTTGTTCAATGGTTATTTAATTATTGCAGTTTTAATGTTTTCATTACTGCCAATAGCAACTAACTCTAGCAGTAAGCAAGTTTCTTCTTTTTCTTCTTATGTTGATGCTGATTTTGATATTAATAATGGTAAAAAGGTATTGTGTTTTTTTGATGCAGGATGCGAACACTGTATGGATGCTGCAAAGTCGCTTACTGAACTTGCATCTAATACCCAAAGTTTTCCAGATGTTCACATTATATTTTCAGATACAGAAGCAGAAAAAATCCCTGAATTTTTAAATAATGCTGGCAGTGATTTTTCTTATCAAGTCATGCCTTTTTATAATCCAGATGATGAAATTAATAGTTATTTAGAAGTTCTTGGTTTTGAGTATGAAAACCCTGTTGTTGTTTATTATAACAATGGAAATCAGATGAGATTCTATGATGGTACCGGATCTAATGAATATGATCCTAATGATTTTAAAGATTTATTTAATTAATTATAATTTAATTGTTTAATTTTCTTTTTAAAAAAATAGTATACTCTTTTTTAGTAATTTTTGGTGTACTCACAATAGTATTCTTTTTATTTAATGTATTACCTGGCGATCCTGCTAGGATGATGCTTGATAAAAGAGAAGATTCAAAGCAATTAGAGATAATTAAAAAGAAATATGGTTTTGACAGACCTATTTTTACTCAATATTTGTTTTATTTAAATGATTTGTCTATAGTTTCTATTCATAACAATCACCCAGATTCATTTACATTTTTAGATAAAAGAAAATATAGTGCTACAAAAATTATAGATATTTATAATTATTCAATTGTATTAAAAAAACCTTATTTAAGAACCTCATTTGTAAAATCTAATTTAAAGGTATCAACAATAATTAAAACTACATTTCCTAATACTTTTTTGTTAGCATTTTTAGCTATTTTATTTGGTTTAGTTTTTGGGTTAATTTTTGGTGTTATTTCAGCTTTAAATAAGGATAAATTTTTTGATAAAATAGTGTTGTATTTCTCTGTTATTGGAATGGCTTTGCCTTCTTTTTTTAGTGCTATAATTATTGCTTGGGTTTTTGGTTATATTTTAAATGCTTATACTGGTTTAAATATGACAGGAAGTCTTTACGAAATTGATGATTATGGTATTAGTAGAACCATTCAATTTAAAAATATTATCTTACCTGCTATAACTCTTGGTATAAGACCATTAGCAGTTATTATTCAGTTAAGTAGAAATTCATTATTGGAGGTTTTATCAATGGATTATATTAGAACAGCAAAAGCTAAGGGTTTAAATAAATTTATAATTGTTTTTAAGCATGCTTTACGAAATTCCCTCAACCCTGTAATTACAGCTGTTTCTGGTTGGTTTGCATCCTTATTAGCTGGAGCTGTTTTTGTTGAGTATATTTTTGCATGGAATGGTCTTGGGAAAGAAATTGTAGATGCATTAAATAATATGGATTTACCAGTTGTTATGGGGTCTGTAATTTTTATTTCATTGATTTTTGTTATTATTAATATATTAGTTGACTTAATTTACGCTTGGATTGATCCTCGTGTAAGAATCGAATAAATTATGAGAAAAAAAATAGTTGCTGGAAATTGGAAAATGAATCTTGATAAATCAAGTTCAGAACATTTAGTTAAAGAAATACTTGAATCAACACAAGAGAAAAAAGATATTCAGATAGTTTTATCACCACCATTTATTTATCTAGAGCAGGTTGTAAAGGATTGTGTATCTAGACCTGATGTTTTAATTGCTGCTCAAAATTGTAGTGCATATGATAATGGAGCTTTTACTGGTGAGGTGTCAACAAATATGCTTAAGTCTATAGGAGTAGATTATGTTATTATTGGTCATTCTGAACGAAGACAGTTTTTTAGTGAATCTAATGATGTGTTAATGAATAAGATATCTCTGTCATTATCAAATAATTTAAAAGTTATTTTTTGTTGTGGTGAAGATATTAATCAACGTGAAAAAGATCTGCATTTTGAAATAATTGAGGATCAACTGAAATCAACTGTCTTTAAATTATCGGCTAATGATTTTAGTAAAATTGTTATTGCATATGAACCAATTTGGGCCATAGGAACAGGAAAAACAGCAACTTCAGATCAGGCACAAGAGATGCATGGTTTTATACGTTCATTAATAACAAATAATTATAATAAAGATATTAGTGATAACACAACCATTTTGTATGGTGGTAGTTGTAAACCATCAAATGCTAAAGCTATTTTTTCTGAAGATGATATTGATGGTGGATTAATTGGAGGGGCATCTTTAAAATCAGCTGATTTTACATCTATTATTAGTTCAATTTAATGCAATACACAGAATTAGATATTAAGTTAGATCAAATCGTACCATTTTCGGAAATTATAATTGCAAAGCTTGATCAGATTAATTTTGAAACTTTTCATGAGTATGATCATGGAGTTAAATGTTATATTAATTCTAAAGAATTAGATAAAAACAAAACAAAATTAGTTTTAGATGAGATTTCAAAACAAATTAATTTGGAATACTCTTACAGTATTATGCCTGATAAAAACTGGAATGAGGAATGGGAAAATAGTTTTAAACCAATTGAAATAAATTCAGAATGTATTATTAGGGCTGAATTTCATAAAAGTTCTAATTCTTATAAGGATGAAATTATAATTAATCCGAAGATGTCATTTGGTACTGGTCATCATGAAACAACCTATTTAATGATTAATGAAATTTATAATTTAGATTTAAATTCCAAGGTTGTCTTAGATATTGGAAGTGGAACAGGAATTCTTTCAATTTTATCATCAAAGCACGGTGCAAAAGAAATATTAGCAGTTGATATTGATGATTGGGCTTACCAAAATTCAATTGAAAATTCGCTACTTAATAAAACAGAAAACATTGATTTTTTAAAAGGTGAAATTGATGATATTGGATCTAGATTGTTTGATGTTATACTAGCTAATATTAATAGGAATATTATTCTGAAAGATTTGTCTAAATATCATGATCATTTAAATAATAATGGAGATCTTTTAATAAGTGGTTTTTTAGAGTCAGATATAGACTTGATCAATGAATGTGCTTTGCAAAATGGATTTAGTTTAATAAATAAAAAAAATAAAGGAAAATGGTATATGATTCATTTAAAAAAATAGGACTAAGTCTTTTTATAATAGTTTTTTGTGTGTCAATTTCAAACGCACAGAATAAAAAAAAGGAATTTTCTAATAATTTCTCTACATATTTAGATGAGCTTTCAGAATTTATGTCTGCATCTGACAATAGTGATTTAAAATCTAATTATAAGAGGTTTAAAAAAATAGCGTTAAATAATGCTTTTATTGACTCTAATAAAGATATGGTTATAACTATATCAAATAAGATGTTAAAGAAACGCTATAAAGCATCTACTCATTTTAATAATTTTATTTTATCTCTATTAGAAATGAATAAAAAATCTTATTCTAATGATCAAATTAACGACTGGTTATTTGTAGTTGATAAAATTGTTAATGATTTTTCTAGTAAAAGATTGTTGCTGTATTTTTATTTTTCATCAGATTTGATTAAGGATAATTTAATTAGAAAAACAAAAACAACAACTTGGGGAGTTTCTTCAAATAATTTTGATTTTAAAGTTGATAAATCTGGGCCTTATGTGAGTTTTAAGGATGTAAATTTAATTTGTAATTCCGATGGAGGTGTTTTGCAAATTTTTAACACATCAGCTAATTATTATCCTTATACTTATAAAATTACTGGTTCAGGAGGAAGTATGGACTGGTCTGAGAAAGGATTAAGTCCTGATTCAACATATGTCATTTTAAAAGATTTTATCTTAGATGTAAGAACAACGATTATTAAAGCTGATTCTGTTTCATTTATAAATAAATCTATGTTTGCAAATTCTCTTACAGGATCATTTATTGACAAGATAACAAAAGGAAAACAAGCTGAGAACTATCCAAAATTTGTTTCATACTCAAAAGATATAGTTATAAAGAATATATATCCTGAAATTGATTATAAAGGAGGTTATAAGCTTCAAGGAACAAGTTTTATCGCTGATGGGGGTAAATATGCTGATGCTAGATTAATTTTTAACAATAAGGGGAGAAAGGTATTTGTTGCAAATGCAAATAAATTTATTTTAGGTGGAGATGTTATTTCATCTAAACAGGTAGGTATTAAAATTTACTTTGATTCTGATTCTCTTTATCATTCCAATCTAAAATTCTATTACAATAATAATAGTAGAAAATTAAAACTTACTAAGTCTGGTAAATTTTCCTCACCAATGTTAAATACTTATCATAAATTAAATATGAAGTTTGAGCTGTTAGAATGGGAAGTAGATAAGAATGTTATAACCTTTGGGTCATTGCCTGGCTCTTCTGTTTCTGAAGTAAATTTTGAATCTGTAGATATGTATTTGGAAAATAGATTTGATGAATTACAAGGTATAGATGCTGTTCATCCTCTCATTTTGATTGACAATTATATTAATGAAAAAAAGGAAACCCAATTTTTTGTAGAGGATTTTGCAAAGTATATTAGATTTCCATTTGTACAGGTTCAAACTTATTTAATGGATTTAGCAAATAAAGGTTTTTTATTTTATGATTTTTCTGAAGATAGAGTGACTGTTCTTCCTAGTCTTTCTAGGTATGTTTTAGCAAAATCTCAAAAAGGAGATTACGATGTGATTCAATTTAATTCAAAAGTGATTGGAAATTCACTTGTTATGGTAAATGCAGCCTTGAATATTCAAACCAAGGATCTTGTTATTAGAGGGATTAATCAAATTGCAGTTAGTGATTCCCAAAAAGTTGCATTTTTCCCTAGAGGAGGAGAAGTTAAAATCCTAAAAAATAGAGATTTTGTTTTCAATGGTAGAATTTTTGCTGGAAATGGAAGAGTAAATTTGTATGGAGAAAATTTTCAATTTAAATATGATGATTTTAAAGTAAATCTTCAAAAAATTGATTCGATTCAATTATCTGTTCCAATAAAACCTCTTAAAATGGATATGTATAATAATCCTTTGTTGACTAGGTTAAAAACTGTAATTGAAGCAGGCTCTGGAGAATTAATAATTGATGATACATCTAATAAATCTGGTTTAAGAAAACAAGATTTTCCTCATTATCCTATTTTTAAAAGTTTTGATGATTCATATGTATACTATGATAGTCCTGAAATTTTTAATGGTGTTTACAACAGAAATGATTTTTCATTTCATTTAA
>TARA_B100001113_G_scaffold124515_1_pt1 | contig 15469 bp, 6 predicted proteins | sample TARA_B100001113 | Tara Oceans TARA_B100001113 (sample SAMEA2622402) | marine metagenome | biome: marine biome (ENVO:00000447); feature: deep chlorophyll maximum layer (ENVO:xxxxxxxx); material: "saline water (ENVO:00002010), including plankton (ENVO:xxxxxxxx)" | depth 50 m | reverse complement strand
TCGAGAAAGTAACAGCACATGAAGTAACCTACTCTAAGTTATGCCACTTTACATCAATACGATAGCCTCAAAACCCACCTCAGTTGCCCGTGGTATATGCGAAGGGCGCTACTGATGCTGGTAATTCTTTTACCGGCCATGTTCTCTGGTTGTTTTGGAGAAGAGGATATTGTCTCCAAATCAGAGGAAGAAGTCCCTGCGTACCCTCAACCATGGGAGAGAACAGATCTTACCTACGACGATAGCGATGTATTCAGTAGAGTTTCAGTAAACGGAACTCATGGAATTGATACAGTTAGAAGCGTATATGTTGACGTTCCTACAATTACTGCTGCTGATGGAGGAGCAGGACTTACTGGTGATGCTGTAGTTCACTTGGGATTGTGGTTACCTGTCATTGAAGGATGTGATTGGGAAGCTGGAAACTTGTCTGAAGAGTGTCGAGTTCCGGTAATTGCTGAGATTGGTCCATATTACAACGACGGAGATGTCGATGCTCTTACTCCTGCCGATAGACTAGGCCGATTCTTGATAGAGAATTACGTGCCACATGGATATGGCGTTGCGCAAGTCAGTGTATTTGGAACAGGTGAATCAAACCATTGCATGGATTTGATGGGTACTGATGAGCAGCGAGGGATCGATGCAGCAGTAACCTGGTTAGGTAGTCAAGGCTGGTCCAATGGAAAGGTTGGAATTATCGGAAAATCATACGATGGAAGTACTCCTTGGCAAGCTGCAACCTTCGGCAATCCCTACCTTGCTACAATCGTTCCAATGTCCGGTTTAGTCGGTGTCCATGAACTAATGTGGCGAAATGGAAGTATGGAGGCTAGAGGCGCGATTATGCACAATGGCGTTTACGGTTCCTTCGGCATCGACGGTGATGCTGATGATGTTGACAACGCCTGCGAAGGATATGCAGAGGGATATGCAAATGGTCCAGCAGCATATTTGCTAGGAAACATGGTTGACTATGCTGGTAACACTTATTGGACTGAGAGATCGTTCATGGGTAGAGTTCTAGAAAATTACAATGGTTCAGTCTACATAATCCAGGGAATGCAAGATTGGAACGTAGATCCACACATGGCATTCCCTATCCACCAACAGGTAGCAGATGCTGGAATCGAAATCAAAACCTTGGCAGGACAATGGGCTCACGATTATCCTGATCGTGCTTCCGCTCACAGCTCACTAGGTGTTGGCCGAGGACAAGAAGCCTATCCGTATACACTACGTTGGGATTGGGCTGATGAGATGTTATACTGGTTCGATTGGTATCTGAAAGGCGAGGGGGAAGCTCCAATCTTGGGTGTAGAAATGCAAGATAACCGAGGAGGATGGAGATTCGAAAGCACATGGCCAGCAGAAGATACTCTTTACATGCCAATTAGGGGAGATGAAATGAGTCCAAGCGGCGCATCTATTGGAAATCCGGTGACATTTGGTCCAATTACAATGTCATACGGCCCCTTTGAAAATGACACTTACATTGCGGGAATGCCAACATTCCACATATCTGCAACGCCGCATACTACTCAAAACGGCCATATCTTCATTGAGATGACAGATGATGCTGGAATTCACCTTGGTCATGCAGTGATGGATTTGAGATTCCATGCTGGTGGCAGGGATGGTGTTTTGCAAATAACTCCGTTCGATAGTGTGATTGCCAAGACTGAATTCATGCCAATGGACGTATTCTTGGCAGCTGGCGAGACTATCCACCTCACCGTAACACAAACTGGCGAGGACTATGTTCCAAGCCCTGCTGCCTCTGGCTGGTTCACAGTAAATTGGGCGGCATCCACTCTTACATTGCCTATTGTCGACAGAACTTGTGATGATTTATTCCAAGTTCCAATGATTGAATACGGCGAAGATCTTGGTAGAATTTGTTAATCAAAATCGGCCTAAGATTGAGTTAAACACGTTCTTTGCATCACCCTGAGATCTCTCGACTAATCTTCGAACGATTAGTTCGGGTGTTGAGCGGGCCAAGTGATTCCTTCTTGGTGTTCTATCGACAATTAGTTCCAAGTTTTCATCAAGTCCTCTGGCCTCAATTCCATCAGTTCTCATTTCTTTTCCGGATGCTTCGATTATTGAGGGGGCAAGATGAGTAACCAATAGCATACATGTACCTGCATGAGATTCAGCAGCTTCAAGCATCCCAGCAATTATTCTAGCACCCGCTCCAGGTTCTGTTATCGCTTCCAATTCATCTGCAAGAATTAACTTGGAATTATCGTTTGAAACGACTTCAGCTAACTGAAGTAGGGTTTGTTCGAGGGCTCCAGCGGATTGTGTTCCACCGGCTTTGGCAAGAACATGTAGTGATTCAATCCGTCCGACTTTAGCAGACTTTGCTGGGACAGGTAGTCCCATGTGAGCCAAAATTGTACAATGCCCGAGAAGTTCAAGCATCGTTGTTTTTCCACCGCTATTTGCGCCGGTAAGCAAAGCAATTGATTGGCGGTCTTCTTTGTCTGCACACTTTCCTAAGCCGTAGTCTACTGGGTCTGGTACACCATCTATGAGTAGATGACGCCCTTCCTTAATCGAAATACCATGTGAACAAATCTCTGGCATTACTGCATTGACGGACTTTGCCCAACGGCCGATTGTAAGCCACTGATCTAACTCTACCAATTTGCGAAGCGATTTTTCGCATTTTGATTTAAGGGGGGCAAGTCTTCTTGCTAGGGATATCAATCGATCCGATTGAGTTGTTTTCCACAACTCTTCAAGTTGCGAATCTATTCCGTCAAGGGTACTTCTGTCGACCTTTGTAGGCCATTCGGACTTGAAGATCGTTCTTGGACACCTTATTCCAACGCTGGATAATAAATTCGACATTTCATCTGTTGCAGATTCAATTGCTTGCTCAATAGCATCACTGGTTTGTTGTGCTAATCTTCTTTGAAGTGATGCAGCATCAGCTAATGCTTGGAGCATATCTGAACCGGATAAATCTAATTTTACATTCTGCATTGCTTGGTCAACTTCATCATGAATTCTCTTCTCTAATTCCTTCGCTCTTGGCCATAATTTGTCACGGACTTCAGCGATAGCCTCAGCATCGGCTTCGTTACTCATTTCGTCTAACAAGTCTTGTAATTGAGGCATTCGAATTTCATCAAAATGTGAAAAGAAACCTTCTCCTTTTGGCAGAGATGTTAGTATTTCCAATGATTCTCTATTATGTTCAAACCACCCTACACACTTCTCTGGTAGTATCATGTCAATCGATGCACTATCTGGAAGAACCAGCCAACCATCGGGTGTTTGCGAAGGTCCATCTCCTCCTACCCAAGTGACCGACTTGAACACCTTGTAATCCTTCCAAGTCTCTTGTTCAGAAGGGGTAAGGACTCTACAGAATCTCTTCAATTCATTAATTGGTTTTTTTGAAACTACAACTCTGTCGTAATTTCCTTCAACTTCACTTGGAATACGCAGTCCTTCGATTATGAAATCACAGTCCATTGCTTGTGCGATGATTTTTCTGCGACCATCTATGTTTTTTATCGGCATTAGATTTCTAAGTCTAGAACGTGTTGATACGTTAACAGCATGACTCGAAATATTAGCAACCAATTCTTTGTGCAATCTAATTGATTCTGGAGTTGCTAGGAAATCCTCAATTCCATTTAATGAACGAGCAATGCTATCTGCTCTTTTCAATGAAAGACCTTCAACCTCTGCTATCATTTCGGTTTGACCATCTTCTAGTAACTGTAATACCTTATCTTCAGTACCAAAGTGGTCTGTTAATTTCCTTGCTAATCCTGCCCCAACACCTGGCAAAGCCTTCAGAACCATGACAAAAATCGTTTGTCAAGGGTTTTTGAAGATAAGGGTCAGTGAATACTTCACTTTCAGTTTTCAACGATTTATGGCATGGGGCCATATACCGGCATTTCTATCTCAACTGCGAACAGTGGGTCAGGGTCGCTTGAGTCGTGGTATGCAACAACTACTCCACCGTCATTCAAGATAGCTAGCGATGCGAAGTCAAAGCGAATGTCATTACCTGCTCCACTGGTTGAATCAAGATCTCCCAAACCAATCTTTGTCAAGGTATCCGGTTCCATAGATTCAGAATATTCTCGGACATGATAAACAACATCTACATCAGGACCTTCAGCGGATTGGTATCGAACATTCAATACGAATAAGTCCAAAGCTCCATTCGCTTGGAATTCCCATTCTTCAATCGCTGCCCAGTTTTCATCAGTATAGTTCTGAGTAGCCCATGTGGCTCCTCCATCATATGACAAATGGTGAGTGAAAATATTGCTAGATAGACTTACGCAATGAAGTGCTCCTGATGAATCAAGTTGACAATACTCACTGGGGAATTCAACATCGTGTTTATTCCAGTTAAGGGATGTGTCAAGGAATGCAGAACTACCATCTGAGAAATACTGAGGGAAGTATAGTCCTCCACTTGGAACAGGGAATGCTCTCATTTCTTTGTGAGGTTTATTGACATCGTAGTATTCTCCAATATTTGAAAAGTTCAAATCCACTTCCATAAGATCAATATTAGAATTCCTACCTGCAAATTGGAAGTTATAGTAATTCAATCCATCAACACTGATTTGTCCTCCAGCGTTACTTGATTGGTGCCAGAAGTTGGATACAACTAGGCTAGCCCAATCTCCACTTCCTATGTTTGAGGAAATTGGTCCTATGACTTCAACCTGCCATGATCTATCATAGAACGGTTCTGTCATTCGGTTGTAACACCATGTCCACTCGTCTTCTGATGCGTCATAAAGAATGGCATAGAACTTGTCGAGTTTGAGGTCAGCTCCAACATAAGGGAACCAAGACATGGAAATTATGTCGCCATTTGTTGCTTGGACTATACTACCTTCTCCTAGGCCCTCTTGACCAGGGTTAGTTGGAACAGGTGTTCTGCACATCGGGTCGGTTAAGAAACCGGGGATGTATGTGTCCCATTCTTGCCCTCTGTCGTGGGACCAAACAGGATATTCTCCTCCAATATTCAGAATAGAGCCATCAATTGTAGTTGCAAGATAATGCTCGCAACAATTTCCTCCATACTCTTTGTTGAATACTGCCCATGTAGTTTCAGTGGTCAAATTCATAGCCAAATCTGTAGTAGTAAAATTCCATGCTTCGATAGGGATGCGTATGTCTACGAATTCATAATTTTCCCAGATTGGTCCGACTTCTTCTTCAACTTCGGCGACAGATTCTCCTCCTCCGAAGCATCCTGCGAGAAGGGTGCTCAGTGCTAACAAAATCGCAAGTGTTACTCTTTTCATTTTCATGACCTCGAAACATCATACCAGATTGTTGCACCATCGACTTCGAAAGAATCTCCACTTCCTTCCCCAGTATTGAACTGGGCACTGCTTGCACGGGTTTCGTTGATTATCCATGCTCTGTCTTCTTCGAATAATTCAGGAGCGTCTTTCATCCAAACCTCAAGTGTAATTGTATCTTCAATTGCCAGATCTAAGTCCTTTCTAGCAGCCTGAATTCTTCTTGTAATATCTCTAGCAAGTCCCTTTGAGAGAAGTTCTGAAGTATCGCTCATGTCCAAAACTAGGGATACCGAAGAGTCTGCAATCTGAACGGTTTGTGCAGCGAATCCTTCTCTTTCAACACGTCTTAGTTCAATGTCCTCTTTGGCTATTTCATAACCGGCAATAACCAAATTTCCTGCATCGATACTAGCGAGCATTGCTTCACTGTCACCATCTGCGATTCCTTGCAATACCGCAGGAAGGTCTTGTCGACATTTTGCTCCTAAAGATCTACGGTTTGGAACAACTTCGATCTTTTGGAATCTATCTAAGTCCTGTTCTAATGAGATTACTTCGACATTCAATTCTTCTGCAAGAATCTCATGGAAATCAGATAAATCAGGACCACTGACAATCCATCCCTCAGCACAAGGTAGCCTTTGTCTGCGGTCTGCATCAACTCTGATTCTGCGACCAGTTTCAGCAAGCTCCCTGACAAGTGCCATTGTCTCAATGATATTGGAGTTGATGTCTCCAGCTTCAGGCCAGTCTGCCATGTGAACAGATTCGCCCTCTAGGTTGCGATGTATTGCATCAGCCATGAATGGCGATACTGGTGCCATCAGTCTCGAAACTGTGACGAGGACTGTGTGCAATGTGTGCTGGCATGCTAGCTTGTCATCGCTGTCTGCTTCGTCCCAAAGTCTTCTTCGAGATCTTCGCACATACCAATTAGAAACATCATTTACCACGAATTCCTCAATGTCTCTACATGCCTTGTGGAAATCCCAATCCTCGAATTGCTTAGTGGTGCCTGCAACAACTTCTGCAAGGCGAGATAAAACCCAATCATCTAGTGGTGTATTCTTGCCCTTTGGAGAAGTTGCTGGATCAAAACCATCTAGTGCTGCATAATCAGAATGGAATCTGTGGATATTCCATAGTGTTAGGAACATCTTCCCGTAGGTTTCTCTTACTCCGTTAGGGTCGAATTTCAGAGGATTCCAAGGAGCACCTGCTGTGACCATGTACCAACGGGTTGCATCTGCACCTTCTCGATTGAAGTGGTCCCATGGGTCTACGATGTTTCCTTTAGACTTGGACATCTTCTTGCCTTCAGCATCCAAAATCAATCCAAGAGATAAGCATCTTTTGTAACAAATCGAATCAAAAACCGTTGTACTCACGGCTAGTAATGTGTAGAACCAACCACGGGTTTGGTCAACACCTTCGCAAATGTAATCGATTGGGAAATTGTTCTCGAATTTCCCTTCTTCTCCGAATGGATGATGCCATTGTGCGAAAGATGCGCAGCCAGAATCGAACCAACAATCCATAACGAATGGTTCTCGCTTCATATCGCCGTCACATTCTGGACAGACAAGAACGGTGTCGTCAACATAAGGTCGATGTAGATCTTGAGCAACAGGACTACCTTCTTTGGCCATGCTGGCCATTTCTTCAGTTGAACCTACACAGTGTTGTTTCCCACATTTTTCACAAATCCAAACCGGTAGAGGTGTACCCCAATATCTCTCACGGCTAATCGCCCAGTCCTTGACATTGCGAAGCCATTCTCCGAATCTCCCTTCGCCAACCCAGTCAGGTGCCCATTCAACTTGAGAGTTGAATTCCAGAAGCTGTTCCTTGACCGCGGTCATTTTGACGAACCAAGAATCCATTGCATAGTAAAGCAAGGGATGGCCGGTTCTCCAACAGTGGGGATAATCGTGGAGGTACATCTTTTCTCTGTAAAGAAGGTTTGAGTCATGCATTAAACCGATGATTGTCTCATCACAATCTTTGACATATTTGCCGTCTAAATCAGCATGTGTTCCTTCTAAGAATGAGCCGTCCATGTCTACTGTGTGTTGTGCAGGCAAACCAACTTCCATTCCGAGGTTGTAGTCATCTTCACCATACATTACAGCGGTGTGAACAACACCGGTTCCGTCGGTGGTAGTAACCCAATCTGCACCGATAACGGTCCATGCTGTTTCAGACCCGTTACGGTCTACTGCGCCAGGGAATAGCGGTTCATATGAGCGGCCAATTAAGTCGCTTCCAGGGAATGTTTCGATTTCTTCGCAATGGTGGCGAATCACTTCTTTGAAGAGGTCTTTTGCTAGAATCAATTCTTCGCCGATTTCGGCACCGCCATGTCCTTCCCATTTTTCTGGCGTTGCAGTGACACGAACTCTCACATACTCGACATCTGGGCCTACTGCGAGTCCTACATTACCAGGTAGCGTCCAAGGAGTTGTAGTCCAAGCTAGAATAGATGCGTTCGTATCTTCAAGTTTGAATTTGACATAAACAGAAGGTTCCTCGACTTCTTTGTATCCAAGAGCGACTTCGTGGCTAGAATATGATGTACCGGTTTGCGGGCAATATGGCAGAACTTTGTATCCTCTGTATAACAGGCCTTTCTCGAACATTTGCTTTAGAGCCCACCAGCAGGATTCGATGTACTCGTTGTGCAATGTGACGTATGGATCATCTAAATCACACCAGTATGCCATGCGCTCGGTCATTTCTCTCCATGCTGCTTCGTAGGTCCATACGGATTCACGACATTCTTTGTTGAATTCTTCCATGCCGAATGCTTCAATCGCTTCATTGGACATCAAGTCAAGGCGTTTTTGCACCTCGATTTCAACAGGTAAGCCGTGAGTATCCCAGCCTCCTTTTCTCTCAACGAAGTTACCTTGCATTGTTTTCCAGCGGCATACCAGATCTTTGTATGTCCTTGCAACAACGTGATGGATACCCGGTTTACCATTTGCAGTAGGTGGTCCTTCTAGGAAAATGAAGGGCTCGCCCTCTTTTCGATTATCAACGGTTTGCTCGAACAATTTTTCCTCTTGCCAAGTCGAAAGCAATTCAGTTTCAAGAGAAACCGAATCCAATTCTTTGGTACTTCGAGGGGTTGCCATATTTGCGCCGAGTAGAGAACATGTCTTGAAACAGTCGTTTGCCTTCTTCGTAAATTCTTGCTTATTTTTGTTAAATTTGAAATGCTTTGAAGGGGTTGCTTTGAATTACATTGACTCTATCCACTGTCTGCATGGCATCCCCACACCGAGGAGTCTTGGCGTTCGCGCTAAGCCTGTTATTCCTCTTTTCAGGCCCGCTATCGCAGTTTTCTCTACCACATGCACCTGTTGTAGAGTTTGATTCAAGTGATGTATTTTCCAGCGGAAGCACCGATTATTCAGAAGTTTCAATTCCTGGGCCAAATTCACTGGGAATAGGACCTTCATTAGACATGGACCCTACCCACGCACTACAAACAATTTCTTTCTCAGTAGGTGCGAGTAATGATGTTAGAGCTACCGGCTTTGATTGGGATGATTGGGATCTTTCAGGCTTCTCCAAACAGGGTCTAAAGTTGGATGAAGATGGAGCACTCATTTTAGGATTCCAAGGTATTGATTGGAATTTTGATAAGAATTCAAATGGCTGGACATCCTCTAGTACAAGCTATGCTCAAAGAAATACTGCAACCACTTGTGGTATGAGTGGAGCGAATGGTGCATCTTGGTGGACACGTGGAGCAGCAGTGACTGTTACAAGTCCACAAGTTAGCCTTGCTGGCTATACTGGACTTTCTGTACAAGCTTGGATTAAGCAAGGAACTTATGGATGTGGTGAAGAGCCAGATAATAACGAAAATTTCTATCTCGAGTACAAGAACTCAAACAATGGCTGGACTCAAATTCAATATTTGCCCGGTTCGACAACAGGTGGTTCAGTGACCAACGTGAACTACAATCTGCCATCAGATGCCTACCACTCTAGTTTCCAAATCAGAGCACGCCAGAATGCTGGTTCAGGAACCTGTTGTGATTATTGGTTCTTTGACGACGTAATTATTCCAGGCACAAGCGGTGCAAACTTGACAACTCGCTCCTTCGGTTGGAGTTCAAACGCAGACGAACAAATCGAAGAGGGAAGATATTCTCCAGTGTACTTGGATGCTGTAGTTCCTGAGGATGCCCATCTTAATTGGACGGTGATTGATGCCGATACGAATAATCCAATACCCGGTTTAGTAAATCGTTCAGGCAAGTGGATAGATCTCTCTGTAGTTGATTGGAAAACGCACAAATCTCTACGTTTGCAGGTACAATTTTCTTCTAATCTACAAGGTGAATCTCCGAGATTGTTTGGAATTTCAGGTGGAGGTAAGATTCATGATTCATTCAATTCCAATCCTGAAGACCAAGGTTGGTCTTTACAAAATTCGAGCTGGAGTGAATCTTCTTCAATAATAACGGGTGGTTCAAATTCAACAATAGAGACGCCAATTTTGGACATTAATATGCCCTATGCTTCGTACAAATTCCAAACCTCAACCGAAGGAAATGTAACGACATCAGTCTCAGTTGATGGTGGGACTTGGGTTGAATTAAATCCATCCGCGCAGAGGGTGGAATTAATCAAACCAGCCTCAACTATAAAGTTCCAATATACTGGTACTAGTCAGACTTGGTCGATTGAAGACATCGAGGTTCAGTTGTATCCCACTCATGGCATAGTTAACCCCCGGATAGATATTGATAGTGATGGTCGTAATGAATGGTCAGTTATTGATGATGGAATTGGGACATGGGGTAATCAGGACGTCTTCCTAGATGGAAACACAAGCACTACCTTGTCAGTTGGATTTAATCCGACCTCTTGGCATAGTGTCCTTATTCCAGAGGATGCCAAATCGTTCCACGTGTCCGTTGCGGATGTAGGGTCTGTCGGTTTAGGAGTTCAAACGCTAGCTCTTTGGGTAGGAAATACAATGATTGCTCAAACCGGAGGTAATGGATTTGTTGATGGGTTACGACTTTCTTTGAACGAATCAGAAATCGAAATGTTGAATTTTGAAACACAATATACTCCTCCGGTAAAAATCGTCGCTGGTACTGAATTTATTCATGCTAGAATCGAGTTAATATCAGATGCGGGTACTCACCAGCTTTCTGGCCTTTCAATCGGATATGATGCGGAAAACACAGTCTATGCAAGTGAATTTGATGAACTAGTATTGGCAATCAACAGAGTGAGACTAGACTCATCCAAAGCAGGAAGTATGCCATTGAACTTTTACGCAGACTCTGCTTGTTCTTTGAATGTCTCAATTATCTCAACTACATCCTCGGGAGATGTTGCGATGGGTTCATTGTCTTGGAATAACGAATCTAACACTATTACTCCTTCCAATATGTGGCGTGAGCCTAATACCAGATTTCAGGTCCATACATCTTCACCGCATCGGCTGATTGTAAACATGTACTCGGATGACAAATCAGCAATGTGGTTCATACCGGTAGGTGGTGGAAATCCTATCGCTATGGGTGATCACGAAGTACTGATTTTCTCTGAATCTGGAATGAGTCATAGTGAATCAAGCGGGATTCATGATCTGCAGACAAGTTTCAGAACGGCCCAATCATTTGACGACCAATCATACATGCGTTTCGAAACACGTGTGCAATTAGCTAACGGAGTAGTCTCAATGCCAGCAATCCAAACTTGGACACACTCGGCAATTGACAATGACCTCATGATTCAATCAATGTCGATGTCTACTGACAGAGGCCTACTTGCTCCTAGTTCAAATTATTTGATGGCAGAAGAGAATTTGACAATCCATGTTGATATCGGCTTCGAAAATGGAGACGCTGATGAGAAGCCATTCCACGGTGAATTTGAATTGCAATTGACCAAAAACGACGAAGTGATTGCAAATACAACTGGATATGATGGGGATGAATGGGTTGTAGAAACAAAAACTCCATTCACAAGTGGTAATCTCACTTATGAAGTAATTCTAACACCTTTGGCAGGTGGCCAAATAAGTGGCTCACAGACAATTAATCGTACCTTCATAATCGACCCACTTGCTCCAGTGGTAACTGGTTCGAACATTCGATATTTCGATCACCTACAAACCTCTACTAATCAGCAAATAACAATCAATATTTCAGACCAACCAGCACTTCCAACAGATGTCACGCTAATGCTGTGGACTGAATGGGCGAATGATTACGATGGCGATGGTTGGCCAAGTGCGGGTGAATACATACCTCGCCAGATGTCAAACCCGACTGAATTAGATTACAATTTTGGATTATACGAGGTATTTATTGATGATACAGCAGCCTATCCGGGCGAGAAAGTAGCAGGTTATGTAGTCGGTAGAGACCCCTCTGGACATGTGTTGTTAGGTGGGGGTTCAGAAACAGTTGATGATCACTTATTCATGTATCAAATCATGAATGATGGAAATCCAGTTATCGATAGCGACGGTTTCGAATGGACAGATGGAAGAAAGGCATGGTTGCATCCTGGTCAGAGATACGAACTGAACATTCCATTCACCGAAGTTAACGGTATTTCTGATCTTCATGAAATTACAGTTTCACTAGCCGATAATATTCCTAGTGATAGGCTTACACTAAAATGGAATTCAACCAATAATCAATGCTCGAGTGAGACCTCGCATATCATCATAGCATCATGCAGAATTAACGATAGAAACGGTCTAAATCCTGACCCATTCGATCAGGATTTGGTTCTTGTATTGGAAATAATTCCTCAGTGGACTATGCCTGATCTTGGAGAGATGAGAAGAGAGCCATCTGTAACTATACAAGATCGAGCAGGAAATGAGGACATTGCAACATTCCCACAAAACCGCTGGAGATTTTCAGCAGAGATGATGATAACAGACAATCCCACTCTGTGGGTGGAAAATGGAGCTTTGAATGAGGATGGAGCAAGAGTTTCTCCTGGTTCAAATATTGAATTATCAGGAGATTTGATTTTCGCACAAAGTGGAGAAAAGCCACAATTTGACTGTGAATTAGAAGTTAGAATCAACGGTGTAAAAACTCCCACATTGGCACTAGGAGGATCATTTACTGCATCCTTGAATGCGCCAGTAATATCTGGCCAACACGCTATGACTTGGAAAGTAGATTGCATGCCGGAACAAGGCATTGATGTAACCAGTCAAAGCAGTGCTGTTCTGTGGATACTTGTTGATGCAGTTGGTCCACAAGTGGTCGAATTCTCTTCTCCACGTGAATCTTCAATTCTAACCGCTGAAGAGCACTTTGTGAAAGTTGTTATCTCTGAAAATTATGGAATTGACGTCGATTCAGTAGAGTTGTTTTGGTGGGTTACTACCATGGGACAAAACGATGCAATAGTTTCAGGTTCAACTCCACTTCAACTAGTTGGAAATGAAAGCACTGGGTTGCGATTAGAATTTACTGGTTTGGTTGATTTATCGGTTGTCGATCCAGTATTTTTACAAGAACAAGCAGTTCTAAAAATCAGAATTGACGGTAGAGATTTTGCTGGAAATCAATTCGAGAGAGATGGAAATAGTGAGGCATTCCCTGCAGGTGTATGGCATCTTATCCATCATAAATCAGAGATTTCTTTGGAGCAGAGTGGTGTAGAACTTTCAAAGTCTAACCTCGAAGTCGATGAACCAACTATTGTTCAAGTTCACATTCGTAATGATGGAATGTTAGGTGGAGACGCTGAGATTTTGATCGAAGTTGTAAACCTGGTCGGGGAACGTTCTCAATTGGCTAGGTCGTCGGTCTATGTTGAAGCCGAATCTGTATATACATTGGTAGTTGATTGGAAGCCAGACGCTCCAGGAATGCAAAGAATCGAGGTTACACTAGGTGAGACAACAGATAAAACAGAGTTTGTAGACGTCACGCCAACCAAGGAGAGAGGCTTCCTTGAGGATGCCATCGGTGCAACAAATCCGTGGATACTTGGAACTACTTTGACAATGATTTTTGTTGGGTTATTATTCGTATTATCTTGGATGAGAGTTGCCACAGCAAAACAAGGAGAATCAGAATCTGAATCCGAATGGGAATACGAAGACGAAGAATTCGACGATGAAGACTTTTCTTGAAAGTGTAAGTTGAGGGATACAATGTCAACTAAAATCGCTTTATTGCAAGCAAATCCCGTCGTTGGAGACATCAAGGGTAATGCAGATTTGATCAGTAAGTTGTCAAACATTGCAGCTCAAGCAGGTGCGAGTTTTGCGGTTACAACTGAATTGGCAATAAGTGGTTATCCACCTAGGGACTTACTTCTTCAGTCAGATTTTGTATCTGAATGCCACAATGTAGCAAGTAATCTGCAGACCGAAATACCTGTCTTGGTAGGCACACCGGTTCCACCAATTTCTAATCGTTCACTTCCCGGAAATGGAGTTGTTAGGGCAGGAGATTCAGTACGAGAAGTAACGAGAAAGCAGTTGCTTCCAACATATGACGTATTTGATGAGGCCAGATATTTCGAGGCCGATGAGCGGCCAGGTATTGCTAGAACTATCGCAGGTCTAGATATTGGAGTGACTATTTGTGAGGATGCTTGGCAACATTGTGGTGCTACACCGAACGATTATGATAGCGATCCAATCGCTCAAATCGTTGAATGGGGCCGCCAAGGAGTTATTCTAGATGCGACAGTCAATCTGTCTGCATCTCCATATCATGCCAACAAATCAAACGCAAGAATTGCAGTTGCACGAAGCGCAGCCCATTCTCTTAATCATCCATTTTTACTAGCAAACCAAGTTGGGGGTAATGATGACCTACTTTTCGATGGTCGCTCAATTATTGCTTGGCCTGATGGAACTGTAGTCGTAGGACCTGCATGGTCGGAGGGTGTTTTGTTAACCGATTTGGCAAGTCCTGAATTGTGTACTTGGATAGGAGAGGGGGAGATATCTATACTCTCTCCAGGTGAGGAATTAGAAGAAAATGATGAGGATTTACTTGATGCGATAATTATCGGTCTTTCTGATTATTGCAAAAAGAGTGGAATTGGTAAGATTGTCTTGGGTCTTTCCGGCGGAATAGATTCTGCTTTGGCTGCTTGTATTGCTAGTGAAGCAGTTGGTTCAACAAATGTAACAGGAATTTCTATGCCTTCAAAGCATTCAAGCCAGCATAGTATCGATGATGCGAAAGCCACGGCTGAGGCTTTAGGTATCAATTTCATAATGCAGCCAATTACCGATTTACATCAGGCTACAGATTCATCATTGTCCCATATTTTGGAGGGTGGTCACCCGGTTGCTGGTGAAAATCTGCAAGCAAGATTACGAGGTCTAATCGTTATGGCATATGCTAATTCGCATGGAGCAATGGCTATTGCAACTGGAAATAAATCAGAACTCGGACAAGGTTACTGCACTTTGTATGGCGATATGGCAGGAGGATATGCGCCATTGGGTGACTTGTATAAGATGGAAGTTTATGCCCTTGCAAGGCAATTCAATAAGCGGATTGGGAAAGATGCAGTTACTGAATCTACACTTACAAAGCCGCCAAGTGCAGAATTAGCCCCCGATCAAAAAGACGAAGACAGCCTGCCACCTTATCCCGTTCTTGATGAAATCCTTCGCCTTCACATCGAAGATGGATATGATGCAACACAGATTATCGCTGAAGGGCATGATGTAAGAACAGTCAGAGAAGTTCTGACTAGATTGGCAATGAATGAACATAAGCGCTGGCAAATGCCTCCTGCTCCTAGAGTCTCGAAGCGTGCATTTGGTCAAGGTTGGCGACAACCCCTTGCAGCACGTCACGATTGGCGTCAATGAATGATGATCCATTCATCACTCAATTCGCCATGAGCCCAGCCATACATCTCCAATCCAGTATTTGCATCATCTGCAATGAAAAACACCCAATGTTTGCCAATCCACAACTGTCCATGGCTGCCTGAATCAAAGCTACCTGGGCTATGATCCCATAACAACTCCATGCCTTGGTCGTCGACTATGACGAGTTGTCCTCCTTGAATCGGGTCATCGATTATGGCGACTAGATTGTCACCAATTATCGCCAAATGTTCGGGATTGGATGAATCCATGCCGGGAACAATATCGGAGTGTAACCAAGCGTCAATGCCAT
>TARA_B100001113_G_scaffold348787_1_pt1 | contig 15532 bp, 8 predicted proteins | sample TARA_B100001113 | Tara Oceans TARA_B100001113 (sample SAMEA2622402) | marine metagenome | biome: marine biome (ENVO:00000447); feature: deep chlorophyll maximum layer (ENVO:xxxxxxxx); material: "saline water (ENVO:00002010), including plankton (ENVO:xxxxxxxx)" | depth 50 m | reverse complement strand
AAACAAACTGAATGTGATGAAAGCTATTACGATGTATTCAACGATCATAGTTCGGTCAGTGAATATCACAAATGCGGTTATGGTATAGGTATTGGATTCATTCAGTTTGATCAGGTTGACCAACAAGGACAAGCTGAAATTATCGACATGGGGTATCTTGATGTTGGATTCCATCCAGCATACGGATCGAACGTCTTACCGGAAGAAGTTGATTTGGTCCTCCGAAACGACAATCTCGGAGACAACACATTCGACACGGTCGAATTGTACAGTGACGTAGGTGCTGATTTGTGGCTCCATTACTTTGAAGATCGAAGCAATACGCTCGAAGGAAATTCTTTTGGAAATACAACCGATTCTCGTTTGTGGATTCGTGGGATTCCTTCCGGAACTCTTCCACAAGAAGAGATTAATGCGATCTTTACGATGATTGGTGAAGCCCCAGGTAGTTCCAATCTTCCGGGGGATATACCTGATCGTCTTTCGTTTATCCTCGCCATCAAGAACTTCTCTGGGGATGTGACTGCGAATGAAAACGATTTGACGTTACCAGTCAACCCTGCAGCGCCACCTTCAACTCTGATTATGGTCGCAGGAACGAAACGAATCGATTCTCTTACCTACGATTCAACCATGAAGCGTGGAGGATACGAAAATGATGTCAGTTCCCTCTCCATCCACGTCGAGAACTTGCCTGAGGTTCTTATTCTGAAAGGAAGTTTCCAACTCTCCTCAACGGGTCTTTCTCGAGTGAATTTCAACAATCCTGATCTCAACACTATAGCCCAATTGCTTGACAATGCATTGCTGACGCTTGTCGAAATTGTCCTTGATTTGGGTTCAATCCTCAATACGCTTCCCGACCTCATTGTTGGAACAGCAGGTAGCTCAGGAGGGCAACTCGAAGTGTTGTGTCTCAGTCAAGTTCGTCAAACTTGGAGCAATGGAGCAGTACGTGGTCCAAGCGGACTAGGCAGGATTTCAATGGCCATTGGAAGTAGCGATCACCCATACATCTCAGATTCCGACCATATTCTCTTGTCGCAGGATACCGAAATTGAATCGGTGGATGGTCGAGATGGGCCTATCGAACCTATTGTCCCAGTAGCGATGAGCATACGCGTTTCAAACATTTCTCGAGTGTTCCAATCCTATGACCCCGTAACAAGCGTTCGTTCATTGGAACTCGAGGGTCAACAATCAGGAGGTCTTCTTGTTGGGCATATTCGCCATTCAGGGTCCAATTTTGAAAATGTCACTGCTCAGTCAGCCATGATTTCGAATCGCCCAGCTTTCCTCAGCGTTGTTCAAGATCCAGAAAAACTCGTCTACAGTGCCAGTGAACCCATCGGTACAATCACCTACGGAGGCGAGCAAGGTGCACAACGAAATGCAATCCGATTGGAAGGTCTCCCGGCCCAGTTCCAACTGAACCTCGGCGACAATATCGGTTTCCAAGCGGATACTCCGATAACGTCGATTATGGTCCAAATGACCAACGCAACGACTCCTCTCACCATGGACGGTGACCATTTCCGGTTTTGGGTTGATACTGATAGTGCTCAGACATCGTTGAGTGCGAAGATTTCCAACGTCCAATCCGTCCAACGCTTCTCTCCAATCAATGAAAACTCCTCGGGTCCTGAAGGAAGTGCGCGATACGCACTTCAACGACAAGTCTCAGCACCATTCAGCATATCTATGGAGGACGTGAGCAACTACGAGGACCCATTCCTTGGCCTGAACGGAATGATGCGTCTTGAACCACTTCCTGCAAATCTTGAGATTCTCCTGCCGAGTGATCTTGATTCGAGTGGCCTCGAAATACCTGATTTCAGCCAAGGTGAAGGTGTTGAAGCCCTCTCTTTCTTCCTTGGCGATGTCGTCGGAATAGGCGGACTTGTCAACGATTTGGTGTATGGGCTTGTTTCAAATGTTGGTGACACCACTGGGGAAACAGAGGACGTTGCTTACGAAATCGATATGACAACAGGAGAAAGTTTCGATATCGTTGCTGATATGCGTAAAGGATCCGTTCCTGTTGGTGAACCAGCATGGCAACACGGGCTTGACATGCAAGCAACAGAACGAACCGTCTTGGATTTCAACCTCACAAAATTAGCGAACCTAACCGAATCAAGTCGCCTCGTTATCGATGACATTCTCGCTGATTACATCATCGATGTTGATGAACGAGATCAATTGAAAACAACCTTCTCTCAAACCAACTTATCCTTCGCCTATCCGCTGATTGAGTTCCTCGAAGATGGAATCATTACCGAGAAAGAATTGATTGGAGTGGATGTTGAACTGCTTGAGAACCTTGGTGTTACCTTCGAAAAGCGTCGGAGTTGGCATCTCCGGACGTGGTTGCCTCAGCTTCCTTCAGGGAAAATAGAAATCAGTTACATCTTCTCAATGGAAGATGAAATCCCAACCTATGATTTCAAGATGAATTTGGAAGAATGGCTCCCTGCTCAAGAGCGATTGTACATCACAATGAGCGGTATTGAACAATCGACAGCAGAATTGCAAATCTTTGGATTTGACACGGATGCTACAAGAGATGTGTATGTTTCAGCAGTCTTCACACGCCAAGACAACCTCACCGTCCCTCGTCTTTCCATAGCTATGGAGTACGATGTTGGGCAGAGTTTGGATTATGCCTATGCAGTCTTTGTCGATCATGAAAACCTTGTGCGTGCTGAAACATTCATCGATACCGTCCCGCAACGAACGGAGTTCTCTGCAACAATTGGAGACGTTCTGATCTTGACTGTTGATGTTCCGCAAGACCCGAACAAAGGGGAGACGAGTGTCGAATCGATGATGATTCTACAGCATCGCTTTGTCGATGGATTTTGGTGGCCTGCAACGACATTCTTCAGAGATATTCCGTCACAAATGTTCTTGTCTGCAAAACCAGATACTCGATACGATATTCGTGAAGAAACATCATTCCAGGGAATGATGACGTTGGATTATGCTTCAAACTCGGATAAAATGGATATGTACATCGAAGCACATGGTCGAGCCATCGATGCGAAAGGAGATACGCTGATGATGGCAAAGAATCTTCCAAAGACATTCAAACTTGAAACAACAGAAGATTGGGGTGTTCGTATTGTTTCATCGGATAACGGAGTGGAGGAACTTTACATGCGCCAATCCAATGTTCCAGCAGCACCGGGTGTAGTGCTCGAACGACTGGAAATTATTGGTGAAGATCTCAAGGGTGCAACAATCACCATCCATCGACCACTCGGATATCCCGTCATTATTCTTGACGACATCACAACTGGACGTCTTGTTTCCAGTGCTGAGGTCTACATTGAACCGGGTGTCTATGCTCCTCTCTTTGGAGGACTGGAAGTGGATGGACGTGGTGTCTTGCTTGACGCTCAATTTACAGGTGTCATCCCAACTTCGACTTCAATTGGTATCAATGGTGTTGTTACTGACCTTTCCGTAGTGAGTACATTGACTGCAAATTCTGTAGAGACGCGCCATATTATGGTCGTGGAACCGTTTACATCGGGAATAGCCTCGCTCTTTGCGATGATTTTTGGGTGATGAGATGACTGATGAATTAGTGGTTCATGAGGACGACATTGTCGCTGCGGAACGCATGGGTCTTCTCGAAGTCACACAGCAACGTGACGCCATGAATATGGGCTTTGACCTGAACGACCCGGAAGAAGCAGAAGCATATCGTCAAGCGCAAGAAGTAGCTCTATTCGTCAAGGAGCGAATTCGTGATATCAACCCTGTGCGGGTCGCTATTGCCGGACTGATTCTCTTGTTGTTGGTTGGTTTGGTCGCCAGTGGATGGTATTGGGCAATTCCTCGTGATGATGTGGAAGTTCATACCGTTTACATGCAACGCGGTGGGCATTTGGTGATGACTGAATTACAAAACGACGGAAGTCGGGCTATTCGAGATGTTGTCGTTGAGGTTCAATTCCTCGATTCACAAGATGTCTTGATTCAGACAATGAAAATTGAAGTAGACGCTGTGAAAGCCCATTCCTCACTCGCAGGGGATGATCTTGAAATGATGATTCTCGGATATACGGTGTGGGACGAATACACATTACGGATTTCGGTTCGTTACACAATGTTTGACAATTCTCAGAATTTCATGGAAGTGAATCATGTTGTCGGTTCGTATGCCTCAGAAATCTTTGTCGACCAAGTTGAAACAACGACGCGACTGTTTTGATGCTCGTTTGTTCAAACAATTCACCCATAGCGATAAATGCGTCAGCCAAACGAGGTAGGAACTAATGGAGCGCCAAATCCGCCTCGCACTTGGGATTCTCATTCTTTTGTTGATGAGTCCATGGAGTTCGATGGTGGAACCGAGGTCGGACGAATCAGACAGCCTTGAGGCAGAACGAGACGTCGAGTTCTTCTCGATTCGTACTGATGCATATTCAGACTTTGTCGGTACATACGACTCTTCGAATGTTCAGGAACAACGTACCATTGAAGCCCATTCACGCCTAGGTACGTATTCGATTGACGGTCTTGAACTGAATCGACCGTTGTCAAACGATGTTCTCGAACCTCGTCTTGATGCACAACTCCTTCTCATCAACATTGACCGAAACATGCTCGATGTTCGCAAGGATTTGTCCGACATTTCTGGATTGGAGGTCCGCGAATTTGTCGGGCCTTCGGGGTTGATTGTTCAAGGGACCTCAACTGCCCTCCAAAATGCGCAAACGGTTCCAAGTGTTGTTGCACAGTGGGATGTACCTCTTGCAATGTTCCTCGACGATTCAATGCTGGATGCATTGCTGTTTGAAGGTGGAAATGAAGCACTGCAAGGTGAGGAAGTTCGACTCGAAGGATGGTGGAGTGATCAACAGCTCGACACCGTCAACATAGCAGATGAACAAGGCAACACCATTGAGCAAGACTTGTCTCTGGTGGCGCAGGCGGCATTGGATGATGTAAAACATCTTGACCAGGGGCAATATCGTGGTACTCTTGCAACAAGCAGCGTCCTTGATGTCGTTCGTCAACCTTCTGTGATGTGGTTGCGGTTTGAACCACAAATGGTCTTTGAAAATGACCAATCCAAGAATCACATGATGATCAATACGATGCGTTCTTATTTCACAACTGACCTTGACGGTTCTGGGCAAATCGTAGCTGTTGCAGATTCTGGATTGGATGAAGACCATGGTGATTTCGGAACACGTGTTGTTGGAAATTACGATGTGATTGGAGATGGATCAACTGCTGACAAACACTCAGGTCACGGTACACACGTTGCGTGCACCGTTTTGGGCGATGGAAGCAAAGGAGGGTATGCTGGTGTTGCACCTGATGCAGAACTGTATTTCCAAGCCATGGAGAACGACAACACAGGCAATTTTGTTTCACCATCGTTGAACTATTTACTCAATACTGCCTACAATGCAGGTGCTCGAATCCATACCAATTCATGGGGTTCCTCAGCAACTTCAACACAAGGTGAGTACACCTCAGAAGCAGAGGCAGTCGATGACCGTGCGTTCAATTATGATAAAGTCAGTAATGGACAAGAAGGTTTGACAATACTGTTTGCTGCTGGGAATGATGGGCCAAACGCTGGGACGGTTGGTTCTCCATCGACTGCGAAGAATGTCGTTACGGTTGGAAATCATCAAGCACGATACAACGGGGCTCCGGACAATCTCATGTCTGGATCATCCCGTGGACCTACGGATGACGGCCGCATCAAGCCCGACATCATTGCACCCGGCGGATATGTTCGATCGTGTCGAGCGCAAGAAGCTCAAGATATTGCAGGTTCAAGTTGGCAGTCAACATGGTATCTCGAATACACCGGAACTTCGATGGCTACACCCAACGCTGCTGGTGCTGCAACTCTTATCCGTGAATATCTAATGGAAATCGCACAACGACCATCACCTCAGGGCGCTCTCATCAAGGCACTCTTAGTTCTCGGAGCACAAGACATCAATTCTAGAGACGTTCCAAATAATGACGAAGGATGGGGTCGTGTCAATCTCAAAGAAACATTAGCACCCTCCCAAGGAAGAGGGATATGGGTCGATGATCGTTCTGTCCTGACAAGTTCAGGGGCGTCCAAATCGTATGTGTTCAATGTCACATACGCCAATTCACAACTCAAAGCCGTCCTAGCTTGGTCAGATTATCGAGGGAGTCGTTTCGCCAGTAAAGCGTTGGTTAACGACCTTGACTTGGAAGTCGAGTCACCTGATGGAACACTCTACCTCGGAAACGATTTTGCGAGTGGCCGTTCAACAACAGGCGGAACAAAGGATGACATCAACAACCTTGAAGTGGTTCTCATCGATATGGCGATGAAAGGCATTTGGACGGTTCGTGTTAAGGATGCATATCATGCAGGGAGCGGTTCTCAACCCTTCGCTATCGCTGTTTCAGGACAAGGTGTGAATGACTTACGGCCCGATCCCCAAGTTGTTGTCAATTCGATGGCATTGAACGTCACCATTCCCCAAGTAGGTGATCAAGTTCGGTTGACTACTGAAGTGTTCAATGCGGGAAACATCAAGGCTGAATCGGTTGATCTTACGTTCAATGTTGACGGAACGGAGTTGAACAGAATCACTCTCGACATCAACCCAGGTGCAAGTCGTCAATCTACATGGTATTGGACCCCCCAGCAATCAGGAATAACAACGCTTGAACTCATCATCGACCCCGATGACACAGTGGATGAAATCCAAGAGAACAACAACGTTCTGACAAAAATTGTTGATGTAACTGCACCGGGTGTCAAAGTGACTGCAGACATGGTTGAACGTCAAGTTCAGTACGCAAGCCAAACCACAACTTCTTGGAATTTAACACTCGAGAATACTGCCTTGCTCCAAACAAATGCTTCAATCGATACGCTCGGTGTATTTTTGGATTCAGATGGTACTGAAGTTCCATGGTATCTTGGCATGACTGCATCGAATTTCTCACTGCAAGGGAAAGCAACTGCTGATGTTTCTCTGACTGTGGTTTATACGGAGGCTCCTGAACCAGGTCTCTATCGTATCGATGTACTTGGTTTGGATGTTGACAACGGGATTTCGTATCCGATCTCACTCTATCTCGACGTACTGAGCCTTCCAGATTTCAGAGTTGAATACGATTACACAGTTGTTCCTGTTCACCCAGCGAACCCAACAAATCTCTCCATTCGAGTGTACAACGACGGAAATACCGAAATTGGGTACGATCTTTTCCTCCAAGCTCCATCGGGATGGAGTGCTGGATTTACAGATCTAAGTAACGACCCTGGTGCAACATCGGGTTCGACAGGATTGATCGCAAAAGGTGGTCAGATGGATGTCACTATGCAATTCATCCCTCCACAAGTGTCCACAGCAGCAGGTGCACAACGAATGGTAACGCTGACTGCAATTTCACAGACAGAACCATCTCGGACATGGGAGACCGACATCCCTCTCGAAGTCATGGAGGTACGAGAAGTCGAGTTAATTCTCGAGTCCGATATTGGGACTCCAAGACCAGATGCCCTCATCAATCTCTTGTTCACTATTGAAAATAGGGGTAACGTCGACATGACTCTGACCCCAAGTCTCTCCCTACCGACCGGTTGGGTTTCTCAAACCTCATTGCAACCCATCGTAATGGATTGGACTGAGCAGTCGAAAAACATCCTCATTTCGATACAAGGGAATGGAAATGCGCTTTCTGGACCGATCCAACTCAACCTAGACGTTGGTGTTCAACGCTTCAGTTGGAGTGGTGAACTTGACGTTCTTGATCTTCCTCAACCCTCGCTCACCTTCTCTGAATTGGAGTTTGAAAATGGGCAAACCTTCGATCATCCATTTGGGCCGGGGGCACATCCTGCTGGACAAGAGTTGACCTTCACATGGCTTCTCATCAACGAAGCTGATGTTGCTTGGAATCCTTCAATCTCAACCTCTCTTTCACAAGGCGTGTTCGGTGAATGCCTCGACGTAGGAACGGTATCGGACAGTGTTGTCCCAGTTGTCTGTTCGATCATTCTACCATTGACGCTTGAGGTCGGTTCACAACCCTCGTTTTCCTTCACACTATCGAGCGATGATGTTTCCCTGACCGAGGGAACGAGCATGCTCGTAGCCGAACAACGAAGTGTTGAGTGGGAAGTAACAGGCCTCTCTGCACTTGATGGGACAGGTACTGGAACCCTCCAAGTTCGAGTGTTGAATACCGGGAATACACCTCTTTCCCACCAATTGGTTCTCGACACATCAACAGGTCTTGAGGCTGCAGTTGTAGGAGATGACATCGTTAGTGCCGTATCGGGTGATTCCCAACAGTTCACAATTCAAGTGAACGGAAAAGCCACCGGTGTTCAACAATTGACGTTCCAACTTTCCGGAGTACAAGAAGTTCAATTATCAACAACTTCGATCAACATAGAGATCACATCCTCATTTGAAGAATCAGGATCTTCGGGAAGTAATACGATTATCATCGGTGCAGGAATTGCAGTGATTCTTGGCTTTGCCGCAATGCTGTTGATTCTTCGAAACAGAAACAATGCTCGTCAACAGATGACAGCGCCTGTCGTGCCATCGCCAATGCCGCAACAACATGCACCAACTTGCTGGTCGTGCCGAAATCCAATCGTTGGTCCAATGAAAGGATGCCCAGGTTGCGGTGCTCGCTACCACGCAGATTCGCCAACATGTACTGCTGTAGAATCGTGCACCAACTGTGGTGCATCCTCAGAACAGTTTGTTTCCGCTTGATTCGTGAACATCAAAGGACATCCTTTTGATAGGTCAGCGCCTCCCGTAGGCATAGGGAGGATGACGTATGCAGGAAGTAACGCAGGAGAAGCGCCTCGCTATCTTTTTGATTTCATTGATGTTTCTTTCGATGCTTCCAGTTATTGCACCTTTGGCATCAGCAGATGGCGCTAGAGATGCAAGCATCCAAGTGACCGTGACTCCAAGCGCCCAAACCATCAACCCGGGTGAAGCAGGAGAGTACACGGTTCGAGTCTACAATTCGGGATCTAATCCTGTCACTGTGCAATTGAGTACTACTGAAGGGCAAGAACAAGAATGCAGTGCATACACCTCGACCATTTCGCAAATCACAGGTGCTATCGATGCAGGTTCTTACGAAGAAGCAACCATGAACATCACGCTCGCTCAAAACGCTGAAGGCTCTTGTGACACCACGATTTCAGCCACAGCCCAAGATTCTCCTGAACCTCCAGAACCTCCTGGCCAACCAGCTACAGAAACTGCCACCGTAACTACCACAGCTGGCGATGGTTCTGGAAACGCCCTTTTTGGTGTTGATTTGTCGATGGTAACTTCCAGCAAGACCTGGGGTGGCGAAGATACGACTGAGTGGACGCTCATAGTTGAAAATACAGGTCAGCAACAAGCGACGGTCAATCTTGCCTTGGATGAAGACAGTGATGCCTCTGGTTGTTCAGATGTGGGAAGCCTCTCTCCTACACTTTCAGAATCCTCAGTTACCCTCGACTCAGAAGAAAGCACAGAGGTCACTATTTCGCTCGAGATTACAAACGAACAAGAAGCCGACAAGTACTGTTGGGAGGCAACAGGAACAGTGAGTGGTGATCCTTCTGGAAACACGAGCGATACACAGGCATTTGACGTCACAGTCCCAGTTCTCAAGGAATGCAGCCTCTCACTCTCCAAAACGACATCTTCCGCACAACCAGGTGGCGAAGATACGCTTACAGCGACTTTTACCAACGACGGAAACTCGGATTGGACAATACGTGCTGATGCTGCAGGTCCAAAGGCGGCTTGGGTTTCCTTTGTCGGAGGTTCAAGTGGATTGTTGCCGTATGGGGGACAAGGGACAAAATCCTTCAATCTCAAAGTGAATCCAGACGATTCTGTTAATGCAGGCGAGGAGCAAACAGTGTACATCCAAGGGAAAGATGGAACGAATCTCAAATGTAATGCTGAATTAACAATCATCGTCGGTCAATCGTATGGAGCAACCATTTCCATGACCTCTTCTCAACTCAACAATATTGAACCAGGAACATCAGCTACCACTTCTGTAACCGTTGAAAACACAGGAAACGGGGTAGACTCCTTCAGAATCACGCCATCCTCCGTCCCAAGCGGCTGGACAGTTGAATTGGAAGAATCTCTCGTTACACTCGATTCGAAGCACACTCCGAATCGAAAGGAGACCATCGATGTGACCGTGACACTTCCCGAGGATGCACTCGCCACAGAGGTTGTCAACATCGATCTTTCAATCGCGCCGAATTCTGGCGGTCAACCGTACGACGATGTAACACTCTCGGTATCGGTCGCGGCAGTCCACGGTTTCGAGGCGGATTCAACAGCCCTTACACAGACAGGAAAGAACGGGAACGAAGTGAAGTTCCCGTTCAATATTGAAAACACTGGAAACGTTGAGGATAGTTTCAGAATGAGCGTTATTCAACAAACAGCGTCACCAGGCTGGGCTTACTTCTTCGAGGATGAGGCTGGAAATCGATTTACAGAGATTGCTGTCGATGCAAGAAACACCAAACCACTCTTCTTCGTTGCAACAGTTACCGATTCTGACGAATATTCGACCTTTACCATTCGAATCACCAACAAGGGTGACTCCAACAGTATTGATGACGATGGTGACGGAATTCCTGATAATCAACGAGAAATCCGTCTCACCGCCTTCCTCACAACCAGAGATTACGCAATGGATGTCCGATTGGAAAATGGCGGTCTTGATGGCAGAACTGGAGAAGTTATTCTCGCACCAGGGGATCAAGAAACAATCGGTCTGTGGCTTCGAAACATGGGCAACGGCGACGATACCGCAGTTATCGAATTGACCGGTTTGACTGGAATCGCAACTCGAACAGTTTACTCCAAAGGCTTGCCTATTGGATCAAACAATGAAATTAGTGTACCGTTCGGGTACGGTATTTGGGATGAGAACAACAGCGCCTTCGTCCTCGATGCATCTGGTTCTCCATACATCGAAACAACGGAGAATTCTATGCTTGAGGAAATGCTATTCACGCTCAATCTCAGTCAGGGGTACAACGTTCGCCCTTACGAGATGTACCTTGAAGTTGAAATTGACGTCAATGAAGCAACTCGTACCGGAGAAGGCGGCAATCTTTACATCGTCGCCACTAGTAAATCCAACGCTGCCAACCGTACCGGTCAGGCAACCATTTCATTGAGTGTCCAGAAAATCTTTGATTTGAACATCGTTGAACCCGAAACAGCAAGCTTTGATTTGATTTACCCCGAAAGCAAAGTGTTTACGATTCAAGTGCGCAATGATGGCAACGTTGAGACCGAGACTGAAATCTTCTCATCAGAAAACCTTCGAGGTTGGAAGATCGAACTTGAAGGACCAAAGGACGCCTGTGATAGCATGACTCTTACATCGATCAAATGCGATATCGAGAAGGGTGAGGTCATGAACATCACCGTTGAGATTAAGCCACCTTATGGTGCAGAATTGACCGACACCTTTGATTTCACAATTTCAGCCCAACCCGAAGAGATTGGTGTTATCGGAAGAGTCAATCAACAATTCGAAGTCACTGGAGAGCTGGAAAAGGGACTCCTTGGATTTGCAGATGATACTACTCTTACACTCTTCGGAGGAGGTTTCCTCCTTCTGGTTGGTCTCGTGTTCATCCTTAGCCGCCGAAGCTGAGGGGACCTCACTAGGGTAACGTCCGGATTTCACTCATTAGCCATTAATGCGATTTTATCCAAAACGACGTTGAGCCACTCTTCGGCATCGTCCTCATAATCAGTATCGCAATCGAGTCGCTCATGAAGCCGTGTCGATCCTTTTTGTTCAAGTAACTGGTCCCATTGAATTCCTGCCTCACAAAATAAGTCAAAGGCAGTGTCACCCAGCGCAAGAACTGCAAAGTGTGAACCGTTCAAATCAGTCTCTCCTACTTCCTGCATGGAATCATACAAATCCTGAGCGTTGTCAGGTTGCTCACCATCACCCCAGGTGCTACAAATAATCAGTACATAATCCTGCAACTTAATCCGATTAACATCAATCTCATCCATACATGCGCAGTCTGATTCAATTCCACGCTCGGAGGCGATTCGTTGTGCATCCATTGCAAGGAGTTCTGAATTACCTGTTTCGGTACCAAAACCAATTAGAAGATTTCCGGGCATTCAAGCAACTCCTTTGCTTCTTCTTGGGCACCTGTTGCAGTAAGATTTTTTCTTCTTCTTGTATTTCTTACAACACTTCTTCTTCAACTTCACTTCTTTAACGATATCAACGGTGATCGTTTTTTGACAGGAATTACTACACCCGGAGCAACTTTCCTTCCCTGGAATCCTATTCAATGTCGTTGTACTATCGATCAACAGTTCCAGAGTCATCTCACCGTTAAAGCCGCCCATGAGATAACGGAGTTTAGGGGGACCTAAAATATTTAGGGTATACGAAAACAAATCAACGGGTTCTGTTGGCAGACTGGGAACGCTTATGGAGGGTATTCAAGTCGGTTTAACTAGAGAGCGGATGCTTTCTTGAGGCGATGTAAAATGGTCGATACTGGTTCAGTTCCGAGCGCCTATCTTTCTATTGTATTCTTGACGATTGTCGGGATCCTCATGCCGCTGACAAATTTCATCATGTCATGGGCACTTCGACCACGTACTGACCCGTCGCGGCCACACATTACCAAGTCCTACTTACTGGAAGGGTATGAGCGCGATCACAGTCTCTACCCGCGTCGTCTTTCCACCTTTGAGTGTGGTAGTGAGCCAATTGGCGATGCGATGATCCAATTCCATTTCCAATACTACTGGTACGCCATCGTTTTCCTTGTTTTCGACGTGGCATTCATGTTCCTCGTCCTTGCTGGCATGGTAACTGCAAACGAGACAAAAGATGCAACCGGTGATATCGCAAATGCCGAAGCAGGGCTTGCAATCATTGGTGCCTTCTTCGGTATCATGTCACTTGGCGTTTGGTACGTATTCCGCAAGCGAGGTCGAATCTACATTTGAGGTGAATAAAATGGCAGAATCAGGAGAAAACTACACCGCATTCAACAGTCGTGCGTTGGTCGAAGTTGTCGGCGACGTCACCGATGAGGCTCTCAAAGCAACCAAAATCAAGCAACTTCTGTCCGTTCTAGCCGGACGATTCTTCAATTGGGGTGGACGTAAATCTCTGTTCACCCTCCATTTGGGAATCAAGTGCTGTGCCATCGAGATGGCAGCAGCTGCTACACCTCGTTTCGATGGAGATCGATTCGGTGTTCTTTTCCGTTCATCTCCTCGTCAATCCGACGTTTTGCTCGTCAACGGACCGATCAGCAAGAAATTTGCTGACAAAGTCGTCCGTCTCTGGGAGCAAATGCCTGAGCCAAAATACTGTATTGCGATGGGCGAATGTGCCATTTCTGGCGGCCCGTACTTCCAATCTTACAACATCCTCGAGGGTGTTGATACGGTCATTCCAGTCGATGTATACGTCCCTGGATGTCCGCCACGGCCCGAAGCACTCATCGATGGGTTCGGGCTCCTCCGTGAGAAAATCATTCGAATTGGCGGTGCACCAAGCACAGGACGAGATGGTGAAAAGCCAGTTATTGTCGGGGAGGACTGAACATGGGAATGAGCATCTCTTCCGAACAAAACGAAGCAGCCGTATCTACGTTTGCAGAGCAAGCAGAAAAGCAATTTGGCGGTAGCGGGGTTACCATTTCAATCGAACATCACAACAATGCTGCCAAGTTTGCATTTGTACGTATGACGTGCCCACCTCAACACTGGGTCGCTCTTGCCAAGTGGATGCGATTTGATGCTGGTGTCAACTATTGCTCAATGATCACTGGAACGCATTACCCAGAGAACGCTGACAGAACATGGGGAGTAGCATACCATTTCCTGCGACAACCCGTCCGTGATGTGGATCCTTTCACCGCTGATGTCCTCAAGGCAAGCGAACTCGAAGGTATTTCGATTCCTCTTGAGATTGAAGTTCTCATCGATCTCCCTGAGGGCGATGCTCCAGTTGTCCCGAGTGTCCAATCCATTTGGGTTGGTGCAGACTGGAATGAAAAGGAGACATGGGATCTTGTTGGAATTCGTTTCGAAGGCCATGAAAACATGCACCGCGTCCTCAACCCCCACGATAGCCCAGAAGGGTTCCACCCGTTGCAGAAACAACACCAAATTCGATATCATGATTTCAATGAAATGTATGATGATGCGCAAGGATTCGTGCGCAAGCCTTCGGATGAGGGCCGCGTAAAGTGAGGTGAAGTTATGGCACAAATGTGGATTACAATGGGCCCTCAACATCCGATGACTCACGGGCTTTGGACACTACGTGTGAAAGTCGACGGTGAAACCGTTGTCGATACAGAAGCTGAACTCGGATACATCCATCGCGGTGTTGAGAAGATTGCCGAGGCACGTGATTTCACTCAAGTTACTCCTTACTGTGACCGCCTTTGCTATGTTAGCGCAATGACGTGGGCGAATTCTTACATTTATGCTGCTGAGGATCTCCTCGAAGTCGAGGTTCCTGAACGAGCAGAATTCATTCGTCTTATCTCCGCTGAATTGCAACGTCTCGCATCCCACCTCATGTGGCTTGGAGCATTCGGCCCTGATATCGGCAATTTGACCTTGATGACATGGTGTATGCGTGATCGTGAGATGTTCCTCGACCTTCTTCAAGAACTCGGCGGTTCTCGAATGCACTACAATTATCCACGTATCGGTGGCGTAAAGCGTGACTTACCTGTAGGATTTGCAGACCGAGCCCGTGCAAAAATCAAGCTCTTTGAGAACCGAATCGATGAATACGAAATGATGCTCGATGAATCGACCATCTGGCTTGTTCGTCTCCAAGGTGTTGGCTATGCACGTGCTGAAGACATGGTCAATGCAGGTGTTTCAGGACCAAACGTTCGTGCTGCTGGTGTCAATTATGACGTTCGCTGGGCGCATCCATACTCCGTTTACGACCAGGTTGATTGGGAGCCTGCTGTTGAAAAACCAACCTCTGTCAAAGGAGCAGACTGCTACGACCGCTACCGTGTTCGAATGGAAGAGATGCGCCAATCCTGCAAGATGGTTCTCGACGCATTTGAGAAAATTCCAGGTGGGGCGAATACGCACTACAACAACGGTGATGAGATGATCATCACCAAGGCACCTACTCGTGCACCAGAAGGTGCAACTGGGTTCAGCAATTACGAATGCACACGAGGCGCTTCCCAATTTTACATTCAAGGCGGTGGCGATGGTCGTGGAAAGAATCCATATCGTCTCTCAATCCGTTCACCAATGTTCATCACAATTCCTTACGTTGCAAAGACAATGATTGGTTACAAAGTAGCCGACATCCCTGCAATTATGGGTAGTTTTGACCCATGTATTGGAGAGACGGACCGTTGAGGTGATACGATGGATGACAAGTACGACCTACGAAGCCTCTTTGTTGGAGAGGACAGTTTTGCTCACAAGACCATCACTTCTCTTCTTGAAGGAACTCC
>TARA_B100001113_G_scaffold299714_1_pt1 | contig 15602 bp, 3 predicted proteins | sample TARA_B100001113 | Tara Oceans TARA_B100001113 (sample SAMEA2622402) | marine metagenome | biome: marine biome (ENVO:00000447); feature: deep chlorophyll maximum layer (ENVO:xxxxxxxx); material: "saline water (ENVO:00002010), including plankton (ENVO:xxxxxxxx)" | depth 50 m | reverse complement strand
TGCAAGATAGGGTATAAATAAATCTAAAAGCATTAATAATGGCGATTAACGCAAAATCAAAAGGATTTAAGGATATCAGTCTGTCTTTTTCACCACATCCAGTGACAAAAGACCTTCCTATTATTGCGAATGAGCGAGCAATCGTTAGATCAGTGCGAAATTTAGTTGAGACTATTCCTACAGAGAGATTTTTTGACTCATCTTTAGGTACAAGTGTTCGTGAATTACTATTTGATAATTTTGCAGGTTCATCTGTAATGATTATTGAAGATATGATACGTACTACCATACAAAATTATGAGCCTAGAGTAGGTGAAATAGGTGTTGAGGTCAATGCACAACCAGATGACAACACATTTGAAGTAAAAGTAATTTTTGACATCAAAGGATTACAAGCACCTGTACAGTCTTTCTCTTTTATATTAGAACCAACGAGATAATATGCCCTTTACTCAGTTTACAAATTTAGACTTTGATGAAATCAAAGTACAAATCAAAGATTTTTTACGTTCAAACTCAAATTTTACCGATTTTGATTTTGAGGGTTCTAATTTCTCTGTCTTAATTGATACGTTAGCGTATAACACATATATTAATGCATTTAATGCGAATTTAGTTGCAAATGAATCATTCTTGGACTCCGCTACAATTCGTGAGAATGTGGTATCACTTGCAAGAAACATCGGTTACGTACCACGCTCCAGAACCGCTGCAACCGCTTCAATTAGAATTGGAGATATAAACTTAGGAGCAACAAATGATAGTACACCTAAGTTCCTTACACTACGTACTGGGTTAGTTTGTGTAGGTAATGTTCAAAATACAACTTATCGTTTTTCTATTCCAGAAGATATTACATCAAGTCGAGTTAGAGACATAGGTGGTACTTCTTTTGCTCAATTTGAAAATCCAATCACTATATTTGAAGGAACAGTTTTGCAGAGAGTATATCGTGTAGATACATCGCAAGATCAACGTTATATAATTGATAGTCCAAACATTGATAGTTCAACTTTAACGGTTTATGTAAAAGGAACGAATGATGTTGGACTTGGAAGAAAGTATAGCATGGTTGATAATATATTAAATTTGGATAAAAACTCTGAAATATACCTTGCACAGGAAATACAGGATGAAAAATATGAAATATTATTTGGTGACGGATTGTTTGGAAGAAAGTTAGAGAATGCATCTATCATAACTGCAAAATATCTTGTGACTGATGGTGAAACTGGAAATGGTCCTTCTAACTTTAGTTTCCAAGGATCGTTTACTCAGAGTGACGGAACTTTATTTACACCATCTGATACTATTGACATAACCACTGTCTCTAGTGCCTCTAATGGTGCTGAAAGTGAAGATGTGTCTTCTATTAAGTATTTTGCTCCAAGGTTGTACTCAGCACAATATAGAGCAGTTACACCAAGAGATTATGAGGCAATAATAGGAACAATTTTTCCACGCACTGAATCAGTTGCTGTTATTGGTGGAGAGGAATTAGACCCACCACAATTTGGTAAAGTTCAAATAAGTATAAAACCAAAAAACGGTACATTTGTATCTGACTTTGATAAATCACAAATTAAAAACAAATTAAAGAACTTCGCTATCGCTGGTATAAATTCTGAAATTGTTGATTTAAAAATACTATATGTGGAGATTGATAGTAATGTTTATTATAATCCATCGTCAGTCGCTTCTTCTGAAACTTTAAAGACTGAAATAGTTGATGCATTGAATCAATATGCATCCAATGTTGAAATCAATAAGTTTGGTGGTAGATTCAAATTTAGTAAAATTAATACATTGATTGATCGTGTTGATAATGCAATTACATCAAATATTACTAAAGTAATTGTAAGAAGAGATTTAAAGGCATTATTAAATCAATTTGCACAATATGAATTATGTTATGGAAATCGTTTCTTTATAAATCCTGCTGGATTTAATGTCAAGAGTACAGGATTTACAATAAATGGGTTTACTCAAGTGGCATACATTACTGATGTTCCAAATAAAAATGCATCTGGAAATCTTGATGGTAGCATGAAAGGTACACTCAGTGTGGTTTCAAAGAATAATAAGAATCAACAAATTGTTTTAATCAAAGATGCTGGTATCGTTGATTATAAAAAGGGAGAAGTAATACTGAATACTATAAACATAACATCAACAGTGAGTGAAAATAATATTATCGAAGTTCAAGCGTTTCCTGAATCAAATGATGTAATTGGTTTGAAAGACTTATATTTAAATTTTGACGTATCGAATAGTACAATAAATACTGTGAAAGATGTAATTGCTTCAGGTGAAGATGTTTCAGGAGTTGTATTCCAGAGAGATTACTATACATCAAGTTACTCTAATGGAGATTTAGAGAGGAAATAATTTATGTCACAAATTGACAAAAGAATAAAAGTCAGCACAATAATAGAGAATCAGTTACCTGAATTTCTAATAAATGATTTTCCCAAAGCTGCTGATTTTTTAAAACAGTACTATATTTCACAAGAGTTTCAGGGTGGTTCTTCTGACTTAATCAATAATCTATCTCAATATTTAAAAGTAGATAACCTTGTTCCTGAAGTAGTTGTTGGAGTTACAACTACTTTATCCGATATATCAACAACTGATACTACTATAACAGTCCCTAGTACGAAAGGTTTTCCATCTGAATATGGATTACTTAAAATTGATGATGAAATAATTTCATATACTGGTATAACATCTACAACATTTACTGGTTGTATTCGTGGTTTTAGTGGTATAACTGGATATAATGTTGGTATATCTTCATCTCTATTAGATGTTAACCGTGAAAGTCTTAAGTTTAATAATACTACAGCAGCATCCCATGTAACAGGTGCTACATTAACAAACTTATCAGTTCTCTTTATTCAAGAATTCTTCAAAAAAATGAAGAGAACCTTTTTACCAGGTTTAGAGGATAATGACTTTGCAGAGACATTAGATGCTGGAAACTTTGTAAAATTTGCACGTTCTTTTTATCAATCAAAAGGTGTAGAGGAATCAATAAGAATTTTATTTAAAGTATTATTTGGTGTTGAATCAAGAATTTTAGATTTAGAGGGAAATTTAATTAAACCCTCTGGTGCTGAATTTATACGTCGTGAAGTTGTAGTAGCAGACTTAATTGGAGATGGTGAACCACAAAACTTAACTGGACAAACAATATTTAAGTCCACAGATACTTCAACTAACGCATCAGTTTCAGAAGTTGAAATAATAAAGAGAGAAGGTAGAAATTTTTATAAAATTGCATTATTTGTAGGTTTTAGTGACCGTGATTTAATTGAAGGTGTATTCACTATACCAGGTAAAACAAAATGTATAGGTGGTGTACTAGCAGGTGGTGATATAATTGATGTTGATTCAACTGTAGGATTTGGAACTACAGGAACTCTTGTTAGTGGTGTGAATCATCATATTGATTATACATCTAAATCTATCAATCAATTCTTTGGATGTACTGGTATCGGGGTTGGTATTGGAACTGCTGATGATGTAAGATCTGAAGAAACAATATTTGGATATGAAAACGGTGATTTGACCAAGAGAGTTGATTTAAGAATTACAGGTGTATTATCCGAATTGTTACCAATAACAGACATTAGTTTGGTTAATGAATCAGAAAATTTATTTGTTAAGAATATAGGTGAGAAAATTGATAATGATAATGAAAATTATAAACAAATTTTTGCTAATTCATGGATATACAATACAAGTTCAAGATTTCAAGTTGAAATATCAGGTTCTACATTTAAATTAAGAACAAAAATAGACAAGTCATCATTAAAAGTTGGTGATGATTTTGAAATTTTAAAAAGAAATGAGCAAACTATCGTTGGTGGTGGTACAGTTGGTAGTATTGACGTAACTTTAAATCAAATCAACGCAATTAATATCGCTGGATTTACTCAAGTTTCAACTCAATTATATGATATTAGAAGAAAGACTGAAAAGGTAACAAGTTCAGGGGTTACACTTGCTCAAGGGAACGATAAAATAATTGCAGATACATTAGGTGTGTATGTTGATGGAAACTTAGATGGATATGTAACTTCAAATTCACTACCAAGTTATGATATAACCGTAGATATTGTAGAGGAAACATTAACTGGTGGAACAGATGCTAATCTAGACGGGTTTAATAATTTAAACAAAAGATATAGTTTTATAAGATTTACTCCACCTCCAAATACAGATATTAAGTTTATACAAGGTGATCCTGTTGTATATCAACCAGATGGTGAAGCATTGGTTGGTTTAGATACAGGTAGGACATATTTTGTAGATCCAGTTATACCTGGTCCAAATCAGAATATCTCTAAGATAAAATTATATAATTCAGCTGCACAGATTGGTACCGCAAGTACAGTTCAAGTCGGACCCACGACTTCTACAACTGAGAAGCATAGATTTGTTTTACAAAGACATTCTAGTAGGGTGTTAGAGGCAGATAAGATATTAAGGAGAATCCCACTATCTCAAAACTTATTCGTTGCATCTAATCAGGATATACCAACTAATGATATTGGTATATTAGTTGATGGTGTGCAAATTAGATCACCAATTTCTGATAATCAAATATTCTTTGGTAATCTTGAATCAGTTGACTTGTTAAATGGTGGTAGTGGATATGACATACTTAATCCACCTAAAGTTGGTATCGAAACAAGTGTTGGTGGTATAGGTGCTGCTGTTGAACCAATTATTCAGGGTACTGTTAAAGATGTATTTGTTGATCCTCAAGAGTTTGATATTGAATCTATAACAAGTATTTCATTAACAGGTGGTAATGGTAATGGATGTGTTTTACAACCAGTTCTTGGAAGTCGTAATCGATTTATTGAATTTGATAGTAGAGATATATTCTTTAATGGTGGTATTGATATTATTAATGAAACTATTACTTTTAAGACAAATCATAGTTTAGAAGATGGGCAATTAGTTTATTATAATTCAAATGGAAACTCTCCAATAGGTATTGGAAGTGCATATGATCTTACAAATGAAATTACTGATACTTTAACTGATGGTTCACCTTATTTTGTAAGAGTTGTTAATCCAAAAACTATCAGAATATTTGAAAGTAAAGTTGATGCAACATTCGGATCTACTGGCATCAATACTGTCGGTTTATCTACAGATACAGCAGCAAGTGGTATTCACAGATTTAGAACTGAAAATAGAAACACTCTTGTTGCAGTTAAAGTTCTAGAAGAGGGTTCAGGATATACTCATCGTAAACTAAGAGTTAAACCTACTGGTATATCAACAGCAGCAAATGTTATTACTTTTAATAATCATGGATTTGAGACTGGTGAATTAGTTGAGTATTCTGCTGAAACAACGACGATTCAAGGATTATCAACAACATCATCATATCTAATTAAAAAATTAGATAATAATTCTTTCCAATTAGCAAATGCAGGGGTTGGTGGAACATCTACTGTAGATTTTGATAGAGGTAAGTTTGTTAACTTTGAAACTTCTGGTTCAGGATTCCAAATCTTTAATTATCCAGAAATTAAAGTAAATGTAGAAGTTTCATATGGTTCAACTATTACTGGTGATATCATAATTACTCCACTTGTCACAGGTGAACTTATTGGTGCCTATCTGTATGAAGGAGGTACAAACTATGGTTCAAATACTTTGGATAAACAAGTAATTCCTAAAGTTACTATTGAAAATGGTAAATTTGCCGAATTTAAACCTATAATTGTAAATGGAAGAGTACAGGATGTAGCAGTTGTAAACAGAGGTAGAGAGTATAATTCAAGTCCAGAGGTCAGGGTTATATCAACTGGTGCTGGTGCAGGTGCTGTTGTACGTCCAGTAATTCAAGGTGGACAAGTTATAGATGCAATTGTGACCAATACAGGTATTGGTTATGATAGTAATTCTACAGAGGTTAGAGCATTTCCAAGAGGGCAAAATGGTAGTTTCACAGCAAGGGTTAGAAGTTTAACATTAAACAATCAGTCAAGATTTGGTGATAAGTTCTTATCAACTAAAAATAATCAATTAAAATTTGGTATATTAGGATATTCACAAGAAACTGCTACTAATTTTGAAAATACATTTTCGGTAAATCCTAATACGCAAGAATTTACACAAATAACAGGTCATTCCCCAATTATAGGTTGGGCATATGATGGAAACCCAATTTATGGACCTTTTGGTTATTCGGAAGCAGATAATATTAACTCTGAATTAAAAATTATAAAATCATCTTATAAGACAGACATATCACAAGTAAAAAATAGACCATCAGGTTATGCATCAGGTTTCTTTGTTGAAGATCATGTGTTTGATGAATCAGGAGATTTGGATATTCATAACGGTAGATTTTGTAAAACACCAGAATTTCCAAATGGAATATATGCGTATTTTGCAACAGTCAAATTAGGATCAAATACTAATAAATTAGAGGGTGTGTATCCTTACTTTATTGGAAATACTTACAGATCACCTTTTATTCAAGAAAATCAATTATTAGACCAAGATTTTGATTTCAATAGTTCTGGGTTAAGAAGAAATACATTGCCATACAATGTAGATGAGAATTTTGCAGGAAATGATTTTGTTATTGAATCATATGAAAAAATAAGACAATTATCAACTATTGAAGCAGTAACAAAGGGTAATGTTGATGCGATAACTATTTTAAATGGGGGAGATGGATATAAAGTTGGTGACTTAACTAATTTTAATGATGAAGGAACTAATGGTGCTGGATTCCGTGCTGAAGTAAGTGAAATAGTTGGTATCGGAATATCAAGAGTAGATACTGTTATTACACCATTTGAAGGTGCAGTATTCAAATGGAAGAGTGGAACTGAAATTGAAGCAAATTATTTACCATTTTTTGAATTAAATGATCAAAATGTAGTTTCAATATCTGGTTTAAGCACATCAATCGTTAATCTAACAGATGCATTTAATGTAGGTGTTAAAACAGATAGGATAGGTCTTGCCAAAACTATGGCAATAGGTAATGGTAATGGAATTATTCAAGACATTTATGTTACATCAATACCTAATAGTGTTTCAATTGGTGGTTCATTAAGAGTAGGTGCAGCAAATACATCTGACTCTGAAGTTCTCAAGGTGTTAAATGTATTCCCTATAAGAAAAGTTATAAGGGTGCAGAGACATGCAGGTATCGCACATACACTTGGTTCCACTGTTGATGTTTTAAATAATCGAATCACCATTCCTGTAAAAACAACTCAGTTTGAATCTGATTTCAATGATATAATTTACTTTAATGGTCCACAGTCAGTTGGAGTTGGTACAACACCTGGAGGTGCAATAAGTGTTGATAGGGTCATTGGTGAAATAAAAGAAACCACCTCTATCCCAACAAGGACATTACATATTCCTAACCATCCATTTAAAACAGGACAAAAATTAATTTTAAACAAAAGAAATGGAGCAAATCGTTTTGATGTAGGACGTACTCCTCTTGTTACTGAATTTAAGTTACCATTTGTAGGTCAAAATTCAACTGAAGTTTTTGTTATTGACAAAGGACCTGATAATATAGGTCTTGTGACAACTAGAGTAGGTATTGGTAGCACTGGTGAGGGTTTATTCTTCTATTCTAAAGGTTCTACTTCTGGTATTAATTCAGGTTTTTATAATTTAACAACAACTAAGGAGCAAGTAACAGGTAATATTGATAAAATTGTAACCACTGTTTCTACAAACGTATCAGCAGCTAATACTACAACCCATAATTTACAAGAGGGTGATATTGTCAAATTAAATATTGTTCCAAATTTAAGTGTTGGACTTGGTAATACAAATCCTATTAAGGTTGATTATAATTCTGAGTTCCAAAAATTATTGTTTAATAATGTAGAATTTACTGCTTCAGATGTTGAGACAAATCAAATTGATATCATCGATCATGGATTCCAAACTGGTGATAAAGTATTCTATAAAGGTAATGCAACAGGATTAAGCACTGGAACTTATTTTGTCAATAAAGTCAGTAGTCGTAGATTCCAATTATGTGAAACTATATTAGATGTTCAATCTAATCCAATTCGACCAGTTGAAATTGTTGCTAATACTGGTGGCACTCAATCTATCGCTCCAATAAATCCCAGAGTGGATGTTGTTAAAAATTCAAAATTAACATTTGGACTATCGACTACAACATTAGCTGGATTTGATTTTAAAATATTTTACGATAAAAATTTAACCAACGAATATTTAAGTTCTCAAGATTCAAGTTCATTTAATGTTGGAGTTGCAGGAACTATTGGTATTGGAACAAATAACTCAGATCCCACAGGTGCAACACTTACACTTCAATATTCTGCTTCTGCTCCTATCACGCTATATTATGGATTGAGTAAAGGTGGTTTTATAAGCACTGCGGATACTGAAGTTTCAAATTACTCTGAAATAAGATTCATTGATAGTAAATATAATGGTGAATATAAGATATTCAATGTTCAAGATGATACCTTCCAACTATCTCCTAAAATTCCTGAGTTTTTATCATATACAGTAGATGATTGTGATAAATTAGAATACTCTACAAAATCAACAGCTGTTCATGGTGCGATTAAACAGTTTGATATATTATCACCAGGATTTAATTATAAAAAATTACCTCAGTTTGAATCAGTAACAAGTGAAAATGGAACTGATGCAAACGTGATTGCTTCCTCTAAATCCATAGGTAGAATTAAAAAGGTAAGGATTGTTGATATTGGATATGAATATTCATCTGACAAAACTTTAAGTCCTCAAGCATTTATATCACCAGTTGTTAATATTGATAACCTTGATGTTATCAGTGCAGTTGATATTAAAAATGGTGGTGCAGATTATATCAGTACACCCAACTTAATAGTGTTTAATCCACAAACAAATACAATTGTGGATGACGTATCATTGCAACCATTCACTCCTAATCAAACAATATCAAAAGTTGATGTATTATCACCCGTTACTGGTTTAGATTCTGTAGTTCATAAGATAATATCAATTAATAATTCAAATGGTGTTGGTATTAACTCAGTTCAAACAAGTAGTTCTGGTCTTGTCACCTGTTTCTTGGAGACTCCTATTAATGGTTTTGATGAGCAACCATTTGCAGTGGGTGATGAAATTTTTGTTGAGGGTATACAAAGACTTGGTGAAGCAGGTATTGGTGCAACTCAAGGTGGTATTTCAACCAATACAACAGTTGCTGGTGATGGTTATAACTCTGAAAATTATAATTATCAATTCTTCAAAGTTACAGACTATGCTGCTGGAACACAGGTTCAACTTGAGTTTAGTTTGGCAGGGGTGACAACAAATCCTGGTATTGCTAAAACTTTCCAATCTGGTTATGCTACAATTGTTAATAAGAAAAAATATCCTGTAATTGAACCAATACAAACTAGGGGTGTATTTGAATTAAAAGAAACTTTAATTGTTGATGATATCTTTACTGACCTTAAAGTTATTGAAGTTAGAAATGATTATATTAAAATTGATGGTAAATTTAAACTTAAGATAGGGGATAGAGTAAAGGGTGAATTAAGTAATGTTTCTGCTGAGATAACAAGTATTATTGATAATCAAGCTAAGTTTACTACCGATTTCTCTAATAGACAAGATTATGGTTGGTTAGATGATATTGGAAAACTTAACGAAGATTACCAAGTCATACCTGATAATGATTACTATCAAAATTTATCATATACAGTTAAGAGTTCAATTGAGTGGGAAAAATTTGTTAATCCAGTAAATAGATTAGTTCATCCATCAGGATTGAAAAATTTTGCTGATACTTCAGTTGTATCCAATTTACAAGTTGGTGTAGGTGAAGTTCGTGAGTCCAATCAAACTGTTGTTCTTGATGTTGGAAATATTCTTGAATTAAAAGATAAGCAAAGAGTTGATGCTATTAATAATTTTGACTTTGCAAGAGATTTTGATACTAGAATTAATGGTTCTAAGTTCCTAACACTTAAAAATAGAACACTTACTGATTTTACAAGATGTAAAACAAATAGAGTTTTAATTCACGATGACATTAGTGAAAACTTCTCTAGTGATGGATTTGAAAGCACAAACACAGTCTTGGATGTTCTCGATGAGGAATTTGGGCATTACCTAGTACAAATTGTTGATCCTGACACATCTGATGCACAATTTAGTGAATTAGTTACATTAACCACTGAGACTAATGCATTTTTATTAGAAAAAACAACTGATTTTACAACAATTAAATTAGGTGATTTTGATACTGATATATTAGCAACTGGAACAAAAAATCTTTTATTTGAACCAACTGAAAAATTCGTAAGAGACCATGATATTAAAGTATTAAAAATTGATTTTAATACAGATTTATCAGGTATTGGAACAAATAGCATTGGACATGTAGATTTAACAGGTGTTAACTCTGGTGTTGGAAGTACAACTGTTGGATTTACTACATCATCAATAATTGAAATACCAAAAACTGATTTCAATTCTCTTTATGCAACTTTATTTGTTCAAGATTCAACTACAAAAGAAATTAATTATAGTGAAGTAATAGTAGATTTTGATGGAGTTGATACGACAATCGCAGAAACTTATGTAGATACTAAATCTGGATTAAGTAATAGTGTTGTTGGTGTTGTAACTGCAAGATTTGAAAATGATTTAATTAAACTACAAATAGAAAATGATAGGATTAACACTTTAGATGTAAGAGCAAATATCGTTGGTCTAGGAACAACAACAGCAGGAATTGGTACATTCCGTTTCTCAGTCGGAGGTCAACCAGCAGGTGCAGAAAGAAGTGCAAGATTAGAATCAGGATATATCACTGGAACAACAAATCCAATCACATATACAACAATAAACAAACTTATTGATACAAGTGTTAAATCGTTAGTTAGAGTTTCATGTGGTGAAACATCAGCGGTGCATCAAATAATTTCAATTAGAGATGCAGATGATATTATAACAGTTCAATATCCATTCGTATCTGCTGGATCAACAACTGGTATTGGAACATTTGGTGGTGAGATAAGTGGAAATGATATTAATTTAAGATTCTATCCTGATGCTGAATTTGATTCATTAATAGAAATTCAGTCATATAATCAAATTTTCTATACACCAAATGATTTCGCTAATACACCACCAGATTTAATTTATGGAACGGTAGACCAAAGTTTATTCTTAACAACATATGATGGTGCTGCTGGACTCAGAGCGAATAAAAAAGATTTTGTGTTAAAACATAAAGAAGTACCAATTTACTCTAAAACATTTAATCCAGTTGGAACAATAAGCACAACTACTAGTGTAGTAACAATCAATAGCCATTTCTTCAATAATGATGAAGAACTTACTTATACTCCAGATTCAACCTTTATAGGTGTTGCAGGGACATCTATTTCTATTGGTGCTACAGCAAACGTTGCAGGTGTTGTTACAACTATATTACCTGACACCGTTTTTGCAAAAGTTCTAGACGAAAATAGATTTGAATTATTCACAAGACCAGAGTATGTCTCATCTGGAAATGCAGTTACATTTACAGGTATTGGTGGAGGTAATGCTCATAAGTTATCAATGAAAAAACAACTCACTAAGACTATCATAGGTTTAGATGGTGTTGTTCAACAACCAATAACATTTACGTCTATTACTCATAATTTTGGAGTATTTGATGGATTTACCCATAACAATAACATAGGTGTTGGTTTAACTCAATTTGTATTAAGTGGTATCAGTTCAATACAACCAACTGATTTCTTGAAATTAAATGGTGAGTATATGAAGGTTACTGAGGTTGGTTTCTCAAGCACACCTACAGGCACTATAAATGATTCCGCTGATGTAGCAGCTGGTATAGCAACTTTACCTGTTGTCAAAGTAGAAAGGGCACAGTTAGGAATTGCAGCAACAACTCATTCTGCAAATGATGTTGCTAGAATACATAGAGGTTCATTTAATATAGTTGATAGTACAATATTCTTTGCAGATCCACCCAAAGGAAATAATAGGTCAAGAAGAGATCAAACTAATTTACCATTTGTAAAAGCAAACTTTAGTGGTAGAACTTTCTTAAGAGCAGATTATACAACAAACATGTTGTTTGATGATATATCAGATAACTTTACAGGAATTGGTAAAACATATACATTAACAGTTGGTGGTGCTAATACCTCATCAGGTATTGGATTAGGTAACGGTGTATTGTTCATTAATGGTGTATTCCAAACTCCATTGACTGTTAATAATACAGGAAATAACTATGAGTTCACAGCAGACACAACTGCTGGAATTTCAACTGTCGAATTTACAGGTATCACATCGACTAATGGTGATTTCATTGTATCTGAATTTGATATAAACCAAAACCAAGTTCCAAGAGGTGGATTAATTGTATCATTAGGTTCCACACCAGGTCTTGGATACGCTCCATTAGAGGGTGCTAAGTTTAAAGCATTCAAAGACGCAAATGGTGGCATCACAAGTGTAGTTGGTATTGCAACATCATCAGGATTCAATCTTGGTATTCAGACAGCTGCCTATGATAATATAACTGGTATCATTACTGTTACTACTGAGAAAGTACACGGTTTTGCTCTTGAGAGACCTAATACAGTCAAACTTAAAGGTTTAGAGTTTGTATGTCCAAAAACTGTAGTTGGTACAGTAACCAATGCAACTTATAATCCTGCAAATGGTGATTTAGTAGTAACAATTGCAAATCATGGTTTAGTTAACGGTGATGCAGTAATTCTTAAAACAGGTGGTATTTGTTTCACTTGCGATAAAGATAGTAATGCGACAGTTCATTGTTATCCTCGTGCAACTGACCCTGCTGCAAATCGATACCTAACAGTAAGTAATGTAACTACAAACACATTTAAAATTAATGTTGGTGCTTCTGCTCCAAGCGACCAGTATGTACATACATTTGATTCTGCTGACGCTGACGCTGTTAAAACAATTGGTGGTGGTGGATATGTAGGAGTAACAACAACAATCTTCCAAGACCACGAGAGACCATTATTTGTTGTTGGTATTGTCTCTGATAGAACATTTGAAGTTCAGGCAGGTGCAAGCACTATTCCACACACATATCAAGGTGGTGGACATGCCTTTGAATTCTTTGAAGATTTAACCTTTGGTTCAGGATATAGGCATCCTGTTTCAATTGGAGTTACTGATTTAGCGTTTGAGCATAGATTTGTTAGTGCTGGTATTAATTCAATACGTAAGGGTAATTTTGCTGCTACAGGAGCAAATGCATTTACAGCAACAAATGCAGTTTATACTTCACATACAGGTCAGTTAGTTCTAACAATACCAAATCATGGTTTATCTACAAGTGATACAGTTGGTATTGATACTGGTGGATTAGTATTCAAATGCTCAAAAGATAATTTCTTCTCAGATCATCCTTATCCTCGCTCTATATCTAAAACAAGTTTCCCAAATTCAGATCCTATTGCTGGTATTCAAACCGCTATCATTGGAACTACAAATAATACAATCACTTTAAATGTTGGTCAAGGTGGTGGCGGTGGTACAGGAGCAGAGATATCTGCTGTGGTTGGAGCTGGTGGAACACTTGCATTAACAATTGTTTCTGCTGGAACAAGTTATGTTAATCCAGAACTTATTATACCTCAACCAAACTATGATAATTTAACAATAAAAGGTGTTTCAAGAGCAGGTCTAGGTGCAACAACTGATACTGGATCAAACTTATTAATTGATGTAAAAGTCAGTGCTGCAAAAACAACAGTTGGTATAGGTTCAACTACCTTTGAAATATCTGAGTTCTCTATTGCAAGACCTGGTCATTCATTTAAAGTTGGTGATAGATTTACACCAGTAGGATTGGTTACTGCTGCACATTTATCAGCACCTCTTCAACAATTTGAATTGGAAGTTGTCCAAACATTCAGTGATAAATTCTCTGCATGGCAATTTGGTGAATTAGACTTTATTGACTCAATAAGAAACTTACAAGATGGAGCAAGAAAGAGATTCCCATTATTCTTCAACGGTCAATTATTGAGTTTTGAAAAAGACCTTAATAATTCACGTTCTCAATTAATCGACTTAAATGCAATTCTTCTCATATTTGTTAATGGTGTAATTCAAAAACCAGGTGAGGCATACCAATTTGAAGGTGGCACAACATTTGAATTTGAAGAAGCACCAAGAGCTGAAGCAAAAGTAGATATATTCTTCTACAAAGGGCAGCAAGGTGTTGATGTAGACGTTGCTGACATTCAACAAACTGTAAAGATTGGTGATGAATTAAGATTGTTCAAACATCCAGTTGGACTTACAACTTCACAAGAGGCAGAAAGAACATTAAAAGAATTACTTGGTGCTAAATTAGTTGAAACTGACATTTACACAGGTAAGGGAATAGATGAAGCAAATGATAAACCTGTCAGATGGACAAAACAAAAAGTTGATATTGTCTTAGGTGGTAAAAAAATTGATAAATCAAGAGAAATTTTAGAACCACAAGTATATCCTACTGCAAAAATTATAGGTGATTTAACATCATCATCAGGGACACAAAATATTAATGGTATATTTGTTGATGATGCTGAAGTATTCTTCTATGAAAAGGGAGACCACTTAACAGCAACAAACCCAAATGAGACTGATGGTGATTATAATTTAGCATTCAGTTCAGTTGATGCTCTTATTACATCTGGAGAAATACATGTAGGTGCTGCAGCAACAGCAATTGTATCCTCCGCAGGAACAATCAGTTCTTTAGTTATAACAGAGGCAGGTTCAGGTTATAGTGGTCCTGTTTCTATCAAGATAAGTGCTCCAGTAGGAGTTGGTACAACTGCAATTGCAACAGGCACAATAACTAATGGTTCTCTAACATCAACTACAATCACAAATCAAGGTTTAGGATACTCTGCATTCACCCCACCACAAGTGATAGTCGAATTACCAACATTTAAAACTGAAAAAATAACTTCAATCGAAAATGTAGAGGGATTTACAGGTATCATAACAGGTATTACTACAACCACTGGAACAGGTAGTCATCCATTAGCTCTTAAATTCTTCTTCAGAGCAGATAAAACAGCAAACACACTTTTAGTTGGTTATCCAGTATTCATAACTGACACATCTGTTGGAAATGGTGTTACATCTGTAGATGACCAAGATTTATCAGTTGTTGGTGTTGGGACAACATTTGTAGACAACATTTATAAAGTAAATGCAGTCACTACTTTAGGTGAAGCAGGTGAGATAACTTGTAATGTTCACACTAATAGTACATCATCAGTTCTTGGTATTGCACAAACAGGAAACTTTAATAATAGTAATCCTGGCATCAGCACTCAGTTAGGAAGAATAACATGGGGAAGATTATATAATGCATCAAGAGCAACGACTCCAATATCAATTGGTGTGACAGGTTTTACTGTTAATTCTGGATTAACTACATTCCCAACAATACAACGTAAGAACTATACTATTGGGTCTCTTAGAGGTCTAAGGTCTTCAGGTGCTATCAGGGTATTTGGAATTTGATTAAATTACCTCTATAAATAAAAAGAAAA
>TARA_B100001113_G_scaffold216602_1_pt1 | contig 15697 bp, 12 predicted proteins | sample TARA_B100001113 | Tara Oceans TARA_B100001113 (sample SAMEA2622402) | marine metagenome | biome: marine biome (ENVO:00000447); feature: deep chlorophyll maximum layer (ENVO:xxxxxxxx); material: "saline water (ENVO:00002010), including plankton (ENVO:xxxxxxxx)" | depth 50 m | reverse complement strand
CATGTGGGTTCATCCCTCCGGAGTTCAAATCTCCGTCTCGGCGCCATTACAATTACCCAATTATTCGCCCTAATCGGCGAGCCCCTTATGTCACCTGTCCCTTGGTAGGTATCATGGAAGATGCCGCCGTGACCGACGTCGGGGTCACCGCAGGGGATAGTGAAGTCAGTAGATTATCAGATTTCGAGAGCAAGACAAACCTGTCCCGTTTCTCAGAGTACCTATCATTCATTGATGTATTAGTTCTACAATTTAGATTCCACGTTTACACATCTAGGAAATATTGGGGTAAATTCGAGGCTATCGCACTCGCTTTAGTGTCGGCTTCTGTTGTTATGGGCGCTTGGGACTACGGCATTGGGGAGCTATCCTCTGGAGGGGATTGGAGTAGAGGGGGAATATTTGGAGAGGACAGTGGATTCCTCCACCTCAAGGAATGGTCGATCATGCTCAGCCTGCTGTCGATAATGTCTTGGCTAGCTGCTTTAATCCTCATGTGGACCAGATACCCAATAATGAGGGAGAATCTGGTGTTCCTAGTTGTAGCTCTTTTCTGTGTCCAACTTGGCCATATCCACTCTCACTCAAATGCCCCATACTTCCCTGTAGATTCAGAACTCTCGGACTGGGGGGGTGTAGCAATTGGAAATATGATAATGATCTTCCTCTCAATTTTTGTGGTTCACAGGGCAGTCACGGAAACCAGAGACATACATGTTGAAGAGAAACATGCTCACCCTGACCCCCGGCTTGTCGAGAAAGCATGGAGAGATCATCGACTAGATGCATGGACCTGGAGCTTGGCAATTTGGGCCCTCATGATCAACATAATGTCATGGTCAGGAGCACATGCGATTTCTCAAAGGCCACCGATAGAGGATGGCATTTTTGGACTTTCATTGGTGTATGTATTTTCTGGCGTATCATCGTTCTTTTTGCTTATGCACGTTGTTTGGTATCCACATTTCATGCTTGGAGGAGGGGACCACACTATCCAGTCATCAAGGGCGAGGGAGGTTGCAGGAATTGTGACAAGCTCCAAGGAAGAGACATTGCAAGGTCTGTGTCCCGTTTGTGGTGCTGAAACCCCGGTTTTGAAGAGGCCATCCGGGGCTATAGAGGTCCATTGCTCCGATCATGAATGTTCAGGATGGGGGGCTCCCGGGGATTCTTGCTCTTCGTGCGGGAAGGCGTTACCTATGAGACTGAAGTGCGGGAAATGTGGTACAAGCGCTTCTGTCTCCAGCCACTTTGTAAAGTCTGACGCTTGGTAAAACTAGTTTGAGGGGGGGTGGGATGTCTGATAACGAAGTATTTGGTCACGACTACCATGAAATCAGTGACGGAGGCAGTCACAGTCCGGATGGTGCGTTGGGAAATGAATCAATCGGGGACGGGGCTTCCAGCACGAATTCTATTGAAATATTGATAAAAGCTGTTTCCGGATTGGTCATCTTTCTAAGTGCGTCCATAATTTTGCTGTGGATAACATATCAGTCTGCAGATATCACCTTCGGTGGGCCACCTCAATCTCTGCAATTATGGGAGGATCAGTACAGAGAAATGACAGGTTTGGATGATGTGACTGGATTGGACGGCAGTGGGATAGGGATTTGCATTGTCGATACCGGAATCGATGCTAATCACCCGGACTTGGAGCATGTGAATATCGTTTCATGGATTGATATGATTGGAGGCGAAGAGTCTCCTTATGATGATGAGGGACACGGTACCGCCATGGCAGGAATAATTAGCTCCAAGGGGGGTTTGAACGGAGTCTCTCCCGGAGTAAATCTCATGGTTGCCAAAGCGATTTCAGATGACGGTTCTGGAACTGATGCTACCATAGCCGATGCTGTAGATTGGTGTGTGGCAGAGGGGGCTGACATCATATCTCTCAGCTTGGGAGGAGATCAGGGTTTTGGATCAGGATTTTTCACTACTGATGAGCTAGAAGAATCGGTTATTGATGCGATAGATACAGGAGTATTTGTCGTTGCTGCAGCTGGGAACGATGGAGATAATGATGATGGCGATGTGGAATCTCCGGGATCAGTGGAGGACGTAATCTGTGTGGGCGCTGTCACCAGAACTGGAAATGTGTGGAGTGGGAGTTCTGAGGGCGATAATAACGGTAGATTATGGCCCAACCCAATACTCCCACGTCAAGATCCGGACAAGAAGCCGGAAGTCGTTGCCCCCGGACATGAGGTTCCGATACTGATGGCCGGTAGTACTGGGAGCGGAACTTGGTGGGGGTGGTCTAGCGGGACTTCGGCCGCGACTGCGTGGGTCTCCGGAACTATCGCCATTTTTCTGGAGGCAAATCCAGAGATGAGGAAAGGAGGAGATCAGGGCGGAAGCTCCGCTGTGTCCGAGTTGAAAACCATGATATCACAAAAATCTGAGATGAGAGAGGGGCAGGAAAATCACGATGATAACTACGGCTATGGACTAATCAGAATAGACCTTCTTGTGGACATACCTGAGAACACTAGTACCGAATTGGAGCAAAATATTGAGATGTCGGGTGTAAAGGATTTCGCCTCTGTCTTTGATTCAGACGACTCTCAGGCCATGCGACGAATGACTGCGAGTGTGCCCCCACTTAGCTCAACGAAAGAAACCGAGTGATTGTCGCTGACCCTCTTAATGAAAGATATCCATTGATTGAACGCAATGACCTTGCTCTGCGCTTCTGTCGGTTCCTGTCCTTCGTCGGGGACTCCGACATCCCCGGTTGGAACTTCTGGTTCAGGCACTATCAGTAGGCCATCGGGAGATAGTATATCGAATGCAGAAGAAGCCGCTGCGGATCTTTCTGAGTCGGGGAGGTCCACAATTACAAGAGAAACTGGTAGTGGAATGTCACTTGGTCTAGCCGACGAGGGAAGGGAAGCCGCTGCTGCTGACCAGCTAGTGACTTCCGCGGTTATCTCAGACCATGGCTTTGCGATAACTCTGGACCAAGTTTCAGCATCGTATCTTCTAATCAGCCTGTCGATTATGACGCCGAATCTAGCTCCCTCCTCTACTATTATGAATGAGTCGGGCCTTGGACGCGCATTCCGATTTTCATCAGTCGGCACTCCACACCAGAGGTCGAAAAGCCATGCTGAGAGGTGTCCTATCCCCCCTCCAACGAGAATCGCATTTCCCAGAGGAACTCTTGATGAGATGTCTCTAATTCTAACTCTCAGTGACCTAGGCATGGTCCTAAGTCCCATCAGCAGCATCTGCTCTCCTATCGAGGAGGCTATTTCTGGCTCCTTGTCCGTTCTGTTCGGGTCTTCCGACAACAGCCTTTCCAACATCTCGCCCTCAGACATTTGGGGAAGTCCAAACCCATTGGTGCCGGGGGCCATGAAGAGGGATAGTATCACCATTATTCAAGATTAGTCTATTAGGATGCCTTCAAGAGAGTCATTGAAGCCGGGGCCTCATGGACGGAGAGGCGGATGACGACAGGGTGGCTGACGTTACAGAGTGTCCAAGATGTTCAGTTATGACCGAGCATTCCATCCTCAAGAAAACGACAAAGGGTAGAGGGGAAGATCTACTAGTGAGATGTCTAGAGTGCTCCGAAGTCCATCTTCTGAATTTGAGACCTTCAAGTTTAGTTAAGGTCAGAGTGACACTATCACATGGGGCAAAGAGCGAATCAGTTCAGTTGGAGTCGGACTCTGATGAGGTTATCTCGGTAGGTGACCTATTCGAGTTTGAGGGCTCTCATTGGGCTGTGACGAGGATAGAGATAGGGGACAAAATGGCCGTAGATTCCAGTTCGGCTCGGGAGATAGTCTCGATGTGGTCTGTCAACAGGGACGCTTGTGTTGTAAAAATTACATTGACTGACGAGGAGAACAGTGTATCCTCAAGTATAAATTGCGACCCAGAGAAAGAGTTCTCTTGCGGAACGGTGATGAGAATTGACGGCAGGAGGTGGAGAATCAGGGCCATACACACGGGAGAAGGCAGGACTCTGCGTGGAAAGCGAGTTGCCGCTGACATACGTAGAATGTACCTGCACCCGGTAGTGAAGAGGTAGCTATCTCCTGTTGGTCCATGGCATCAGAAGCGTTTTCAACACATGAGTGGCAACTTCTGGATTCTCATTTAATCTCCTGATTCCGTATTCGTACCATTGCTTTCCGTATGGCACGTATATCCTAGTGAGATGTCCCTCTCCTGCCAGTTTTCTCCTTAAGTCACCCCTAACTCCAAGAAGGAATTGAAATTCATATCCTGGTCCCTTTCCATTGGATGTTTCTTTTCTCTTGGAGGACGAAAGTTCGAATTTTTCCAATAACTCGAGGGTTTTTTCTATTACCGGATAGTCATGCGAAGCCACAGCGGTGTAAGCACCTCTCGTCATCATTGTCTCTATTGCACTATTTGTGGCATTAACAATATCACGATAGTCTGTGTATGCGATATCTCCGGGCTCTAAATATATCCCCTTGCAAATTCGGAAGTCAGCATCGGCCCCCAACATGTTACAAATTTTTTCGATGTCTGAGTTCGTGCGGAATAGCCTTCCCTGTAGTACAACACCTATGTTTGACAGCCCACTAGACCTGATTCTCATCATGATTTCTATTGTCGAGTCAGTAACACGACTATCTTCCATATCCAATCTCACAAAAATCTCATTCTCTGAAGCCTTTCTGGTAATTTGGAGGATATTCTCATAAGCTGATTCCTGATCGATCAAAAGTCCGAATGCTGTTGGTTTTATCGAAATATGGGCATCAATTTTTGTTTCTACTATGGAATCGATAAGCATGGAGTATTCTTCTAGGAAGAAATTTGCCTCTTCCATGGAGGTTATCTCCTCGCCCAAAACATCGACGGTGAAGCATGCTCCCTCTGAGGAGAGTTTCCTCATCGTCGATATAGCGTCTTCAAGTCTCGAGCCGGCTACATATCTACTGGCTACCATTTTGACAATGAACTTGGGAGCCAAAGGCATTGTCGCGACGATTAGCCTCCCCAACACCGCCATCATTCCCCCGGAGTAGCAGGATAGCCTTCAGAATTACTCTCGGAAAATGTCCCTTCCTCGTCGCAGGGATATTCCCCTCTCGGCGAGAAAGTCTGAAATTTCCCTCCGCTGCCAGCCCTTGAAGGATTTCCTGTCAATATGGATGAAAATCTCTCCTCCCGGAAAGGACTTCTCTGTAGATTTGATTGCAGACAGTATCGTTTTCTGCCATGGGGGGCCGAATTCTTCATTCTCTGAGGAATCCGATTTTGAGAAGTCCAGAGAGTATCCTGCGATGATGTGCCCAAGCCACATATTCCCCATCTCCACCACTTCTCTGTGCCTAGGCGCATAATGTCCGCCCCCAATGCCGATCATAACCTCTCCTTCTCCCTCCCAAATTCCTTTTTGGACCCCGTTTTTCAAACCCAAAATATCTGAAAGAAGGGTGGCCCATAGTTTCAGTGCGTCTTCTCTAGACCAATCCTCTTTCGTGGAGCCGATTTCAAGGTAGAGAGTCGGTGCCTCGAGAATAGGGCCATGGTGAGTGGCCTCCAGAGTTAGGTCGAAATGATCGTCCAAATTCCTTTTTCTCGCCTCCACTACCATCTCTCTGAAAATTGTAGCGAATCTTGGGGAAGGAGGCACTAAGTTCCCATTCAACCCCCCCGCTCTGCCTCTTTCTCCCTCAGGGGTAGCACCGGGAAGCCCGATCGCATGGAGAGTTATTGCAGGAGTGTCCGTTGATGATACGTGTCTTGAGAGCACTAACACCTCATCCACATTACAGCCTAATTCCTTCTCATGTGTTTTGTCAATTGCGTCAGCATTAACATGTATCTGGTCAATACTTAACAAGTGCACGTCAGAATGCAATGACCTCAAAACATCTCCGTGTCCGAATGATTCTTCGTCAGACCATCGAGTATTTTCTTGTAGAGCGTTCCTTAAATTCACTGAGGCTTCGTCTGAGAGGGAACACAGCAACAAGGTTACCATGACCTGCACAGGGCTCATGTTTTCAATACCACAGCCACACCTTCAAGCGGTAGGACTCTTCGGAGTTGATATGAACGACGATGTTGGGTTCAGTCCAATTAGGATAGACAAAGGCGAGAGCTGTTCTCTGGCCATAGGGTCTGACGGAGAAACAATGAAGATAACATCGGGTGATTCGAATGGCCAAGAAATCACATTCCCATTTCCTGGCCCCACTTCATGTGGTGCTATCATCTCGGATAGATGGATAGGTTCCTGGGCAAATGCGGGAATAAGAAAGGCGTTCATGGGGTCATTCCCACTTGATTTGTTGTGGATGGATGCAGGCAGGGAATCTGAGGAAGATAGCAATAAACAATCCCCCTATGTCAGTAAATCCGCAATTTGGACAAGGGAGCTTCAATCTGAGCCTGTTGCGATGTGCAATGTTGGAGAGAATTTGGCTTTTGTATGCCTAAGAACTGGCATCTATATGATCGATTCGGAAGCGAGAGAGATTTGGCGATCCCCTTATCCGGTCTGGAGGGAGCTAGAGGATATTTCTAATATTGATTCAATTGTTTCAATAGTGCACAAGGACGATGAATTGTACTGTTTTACCTCCTCAGGGGGATTTTCAATAATTTCAGCTTCCAGTGGGATTGAAAAGAGCAATGGAATACTTCCGAATCTGCCGGGAAGAGTCCATAGGGTAATGTACGACAATGGTTCAGGTTGGATAATAATGCTCCACGGAAGAAATGTAGTTTTTCTGGCCGATTTATTCGCAAATGTGGAAACAGTCTCGGTCCCAGGTCCCGTTCTTGATGCATTCCCAGTTCCCAGTGGATGGGTGTGGACTGGTTGGAGGCATGACGGAATCATGCAGAGGGAGGCACCATCCGGAGAAATTGTAACGAAAGTGACCTACGAACGTGATGAAATAGGCATAGCGATCTTGGATTACAAAGTCCTTACCAACAGCGGGACATGGAGCGATCTCTCGCCTTCGGTAAAATCTAAGATAATGGGGCTGTAAATCCACATTTTCCGCACGTCTTTCGATCTTTGTGGATTGCTAGGAATATCCCTGGACCACAAGTAGGGCAGGTTTCCCCGCGAACTAGGTTCCCATCATCATCAATTTTGTATTTTGACCATTTCGAATTTGCGTTGGGACTGTCTGACATCACTCATCGCCTCCTTGAGAGCCATCTGACTCATCTCCTCTAATCCTCTTGTGCCTCTCAACAATGAAATCCGGCTCTATCGTAGATGCTTCTTCGGATGAATATATGAGCGCTAGTCCTGTTGTTCTGGGCATTCCGAATCTTGTAGACACGTCCTTTACGAAAACCAGTTCTGGTTTTGCCCCGGGTTCTGATTTAGCCGCGGCAGCTACCATTTGAGCGAGGTCTGGAGTAGGGGAATTAGGGTGATCCCAAACGAATTTTATTTCCACCCTGTTAAGCAATGGGTTATCTTTTCTGTCTATTACCTGCATAAAATCACCTATCTAATATTCACCTTGAGAGCATAATTGCCGGGCCTTGTAATGTTTAGTCTATTGGCTACTTCAGACCTACTTGGATTTAGTATGACAACGAAGCCTTGCCAGTCGGTTGTAACGGGAGAATTTGGACAATGTGGGCATTGAGGGGGATCACTCCTCTTTTCTGGCTCTGGAAGAATCTGGTTGCATTCTCCACACGCAAACGCTTGCTTAGCCATTCTAATCAGTCTCCTTCAACCAACTGGCAGCACCAAGGCCGTCCATCTTGCAGTTGAGTCCTATCTTGCTGGCTCTCGGATCGTTCTGGTTGATTGCCTTTGATACAACTCTGGACCTGACATGGGAGCCTTCCTCAATGTGCTTACCCGACTGGGACCCTTCAATCCTTCTTACGCCCATGTTGACTTGTATTGGCTCATCTAGGATCTGGGATTTGTGTAGCAGGGCTTCGACTGGTCCGATCCTCACGAACGCACCATACTCAGAGACATCTGAAACATATCCATCTACGACTTCATTGTTTTCCATGTTGAATAGAAGTGCTTTGAAACTGACAGCTTGGTAGATGGCCCCATCGCCGTGGATAATCCTACCTCTGCCGACCGGCTTATGGTCGAATGTAAGTACCGTGTAATTCTCATCCGCATCAAATCTACCCTCAAAAGCATCGTTGGCTAGACTGTCGATGTGATCCACGAGGCTCTGCCCCTCTCTTATGTACTCGGCGGGAATACGGATTGTGTCCTCTCTCTCTACTATACTATACATCTTTTTTTCCTCCGGTAAACGGGCCTCTCCGAGGTTCGCCAAGACGGGGGGTTTCCCTCCCGTCCTTCATCAGCTGTGCCTCTGGAGGAGAAGTCCGTGGGAGTGAGCGACTTGCCTCTCCTGTATAAGCGCAACGGATGCGATTCGACGCTTGGTTACCTTGGATAATCCCTCAGACCTACGGTCTGAGAGAGAATATGGTGCGAACGTTCAAGTGTGTTCCAAATACCATCATCCACTCTGATGGTGCCTTCCAGTGGACGAGATGCTCGCGATGAGCAGTGGAGAGCATTGATTATTTCTGCAATAATGCTCTTGGTTGTCACCAATCCCTTGTTCGCGGAATTCAATGAAGGGCTATCAGAATCATTTCAAGGAAAAGTTTCGAGAACCAGTTCGGAAGATCCATGGTATGACGGGGATCAGCCTTGGCCTCAGCCGGGAAGATACCCTGGTAGAGCTTCCGAAAGTCCTACCCATGACCCTGTAGGAAGTAATAATTCTCTATCATCGATCACAGATCCTGTAATCAACTGGGAATATGGAAGCTATGATTTGGGGACGGATTCTCTAGGCACGCCAATAGGGGATTTTGCTGAATCGCTAGTTGTTGATCTTGATGCAACAGAAAGATGTGGAGGGAGCTCTCTCTTCACGGTATTAGTTCAGACCGACACATCTTCTGGCGACAGCTACCTTCGGATAATTGAGGGCGAGGATTCGGATTTGGCCTGGGAAGTTAACCTAGGTCAAACTGAGAAAGTGAAGGCATCTCCAATGATAGTGGACATCGATGGTATCGCTGGCCCTGAAATAATCGTAGTTTACGATGTGATTGTGGGCAGTGATACGAAGATGAAGGTAGACGCGTGGTCGCCAGTCTTGTCTTGCAGTGTGACGGGTTGGTCATCTGGTGGAAACAAGGACGGCCAAAAGATTTGGTCGTATGAAGACACGGAGTTGATGATTAGTAGCGAGGAAGGGCCTTACACCGGAAGTATCTGGGGAAATCACAAACCAACCTCTCAGCCTTTGCTGGCTGACTTAGATCTAGATGGCGATGCGGAGCTGGTTGTATCTGCAATAAGGGAGTCTGATAATTCTCCACAGGTCGTGGCGATCTCACTTCCCTCATCTGGGGCCCCCTCGAAATTATGGGACAAAAGTCTTGGATATGGAAGCCATGGGTCTGATCCAGTTTTCGTACAGACTGATGAGAACACAGCTTATGTGATGCTAACGACCACGGAGTCCACGAACGGTGCTATGTGGCTCTGGAAACTTGATTCTTCCAGTGGAGACCCAAGTTGGGACGGTAAATCACTTGGAAATTTAGATGGGGATTCGAATGTACCCCACATCAGGCTTCCCGGTCCAATCGTCGCAAATCTGGATAGTGATGATAATCCGGAGATTATAGTGACCATCCCCACTGATAGTGACTCATCGGGTACATTGGACGGCGCTGAATACAGGGGGATAGAGGTTTCAAATGGGTCAGAGAAGTGGTCTTACACAGCACCTAATGGCTACGCAGATTCCCCTCCATTACCAATCGACACAGATGGGGATGGAGACCATGACCGAATGTGCTGGGTAACGTGGTGGCAGACGACCACAGCTAGGCATGGAATAGCTGGGTGCGTGGATGATATCGATACCACGAGTCCAGACGAGGCTTGGCACAGAGATTTGGAACAAAGCAGTGGCACCCCTAATGATGAGATAGCAGTTTCACAACCGGTTTGGATGGATATCGAAGGAACGGGAGAGCCTGAGTTACTGGTTGCATTTGGGAGATCTTTGTGGGCATTCGACGGATCTGAGGGCACGGGTTCCGGAATTAGCACGGAATGGTCCAGCGACCTAGAATTGAATCAAAGGACTTGGTCATCCCCCTCATTGGCTGATATCGATGGCGATGGAGCACTGGATGTTGTTGTTGGTGGAACCGTGGTCTCTCTTGAAAAAGCTGATATTAGGCCCTTACTAGATGGGAGGGGGATTGAATTTGACCCGACATCACCAAATCCGGGCCAGGATGTGCAAATTACCGCTTTCGTTGAGAACTGCGGAACATCCAGTCCAAATTCTGATGTAGATGCTGTACTTTACGCAGACGGTGTAGAAATAGGTAGGCACCGATTCAGTTCATTGCAACCAGTTTCTCCCTCAGGAACTGGGTCTTTCGAGTCTTTTTCCGTTGAATGGTCAGGATCATTGGGCGACCATGACTTCACTTTGGAGATTGACCCATTCGGCAACATAAGTCAAACGCGGACTGATAATGACGTCTTCTCGAAGGTCCTGTCTATAATTCCAACATACAATGTTACCTTTGAAACCTCTTCCGAGCCTGTCAGAGTCGCCCCCGGAGGAGACGAAATAATACAGCCGACAATAAGGTCCACTGGGCGACTTTCTGGTATTTGGTCTCTTCAAATTGATGACTCGGAATTGCCATCTGGATGGACATGGTCAGATGTTTCGATGGGGGGAATTGAAAATATTGAGATTCCTGTGGGGGAAACATGGTCTCCTATAATCGAAGTTAGTGCACCCGAAGATGCGCTGGGCTCTGACTCTGGTTTCCTCACTCTCAGGATGACATTGGACAGTGATGAAAATGTTACTGTTTCATCAATAATCCCTATTGAAGCCAATAGGACTAGGGGCCTATCGATAAGGGGCCCAGAAGGTGCATCATTCAGTACGGGATACGGCTTGATTGGTGATTTCGCCAGAGCCTGGATGGTGGTGGAAAATATAGGGAATGCGGCGGAGAATCAGATTTCCATGGATTGGGATAACACCCTTTGGGGGAGCAACCTAAGGCTATTCGACGAAAATGGTCATGAGAGGTTTGCATTGGTGCTGGAACCTGGAGAGAAACTAGTCCTGGAGGCATACTTAGAGGTTCCACTTACCAACCAGAATCAACAAGCTGTTTCAATTGGAGATTCTGTCGATACGGCCCTAACTATGTGTGTTGACGGGGACGATTCTTGTCAGACAGTTGACTTGACGTTTATTGCATCAGGGGTGATCAGCAGAAGTCACATTCGAAGTGTTCCTACGACAAATCTACAATGGGAAATAGAGGCTGACATGCCCTCTGGATCAGACACCCTAACATGGTCCCTTTCCTCTGCTGGAATGGCAAAAACTGGCTGGATATGGTCAGCATCTGGGGATTTGTCAATAAACGGGGATTTTGTTAGCATGAATGTTTCAGATGGGAATGGCGAGGGGATATTGGGGCTGAATCTTCCTGATAACGCCGCTCCTGCGTTCCATTACTTCGAAGAGTCAAGTAATGAGTCATCGGACCACATCTTGAGGCTTTCACTTGAGGTTCTACAGATTTATAGGTCATCAATGATAGCTACTTCCCCCTCGGATCAGCCACTGTTGGTGGATGTCAATGAAGAGGCCCTAGTTATATTAAGGCTAGAGAACCCAGGAAATGGGGAGGATTCTTACGGACTTAGTTATTCATTGGTCTATGACCAAAATATTTCTGAAGATCCGGGAATAACTGTGTCCTTTTCAAGAGACTTTGTATCATTATCCGCTGGAAGTCTCACTACTGTCCCCATTACAGTTACACTCCCTGAAGAAACCCCTGCAAGGGTCCCCGTTAGGATTCTATTTGAGATGCAATCGATGGGGGACGATGATATCAGCTCACAAGTGGAAATTGTATTAGAAGCTCGGCAAGAACATCAATGGGACATCTACCCTTATTTTGTAACTGAGAGTGGTGAAAATGGGGGTAATGGAGCAATGGTCACGGCTGACCCCGGGGATGTATTCAAGATGAACGTCGTAGTCACCAATCTTGGAAATCTTGATGATGATTTGGAACTAACTACGACCATTTCGACCACTCTGGAGGTGGGTGATTCTTCCACTGGTTGGAGTTCGTATGGAGACTCGGTGACTAACGTCGGAGTCAACGAGAGCGAAATTTTGGAAATTGGCGCCGGAATCCCTGATGATGCTTGGAGTGGTTCGGTGGTCGAAGTCACTGTATCGGCCACTGCGCGTGGGCAGGAGATTTCTACGTTCTCATTTTCAGTCGAGTCAGGTCACGTACCCTCGTGGAACGCCATTGTAAACCAGGCGAGCCTAGAGGTTGATCCCGAAGGTTCAGAAATTTTACTCTCTGTGGTGCAGACTGGAAATTCCCCCTCGCGCCCTTACATTTCCATGTTCGTGTCGGGAGAGAGTGGCTGGCAGATTGGGGACATTGCAGACTTACCCATAATCGACCCGGGCGAAAGCGCGCCTCTACTCCTCAATATCACCCCACCAGATGATGCTGTCCATGGCAGGGCTGTGGAGTTGACGCTTAGAATCAGAGAAGGGGACTCTACGGGTTTGTCTGAGATTGTTTTCCCACTCAGAGTCTCCGCGACTCAGGATTTCGCTCTGACTGGGCATGGAGAATGGGTTGTAAGTCAAGAAGGCGGTTATCCATTGGCCCTGGTTGAGAACACAGGCAACTCACCAAGTTCAATATCTTTCATGGTATTGAGTCTACCTTCCGGATGGGAAGTATCTGGGGACGCGAATGTAATCCTGGGGGTTGGAGAAATTTCTGGAGTGCCACTTGAACTTGTTCCTGACGATTCATGGAATGGAGATGTGAAGACAATCAGGATTTTGGCATCGGACACTGAAGGTAACCAGAGAGAGATTTCTATGGATACGAGGATGGAAGATTACTCTTGGGCCAAAAGCCCGGTTATTGTCTCCACTTCCGGCGACCAGTACGTAATGCAAATTCATGGGACGGATTCCAACAGCGTTGTCACTGACTCAGAGACAGGGATACTTTCGTGGATGGAACCTTCAGGATGGCTTTGGGATTCCGAAGTAGGACAAAATGGGAGTTTCACGGTAGATTCATCGATTTCGTTAGAATACAAGTCATGGGTTTCAGATACACCCTCCAGAGCGGCCAGTTGCTCTATCAACGGAGAGTTTTCTTCTGTACAGGCGAGCTGTGGGATTCTGAACGGTACGGATGATTTCGAGTTCACAATCATTCTCTCTGATAATCAGGGAAATATGATCGATTCTATCTCAGGTGAAGTTAGGCAGGGATTAGAATCTGAAATTATTAATTTGAGCGCGGAAGGATGGAGCCCCGCCCCTGGCAAGAGTGAGCTAACAATCAGGGTTATCGATTCGAGAGGGTTCGAAGTCGCTTCGACCAGCAAGGTGTTCGATGTTAGGAGAACAGACTGGAACGTCGGCTTGGTTGGATTGGAGATTATCGGTACAGGAGGGGGGCAAGAAATTTTAATCCTGACAAAAAGAAGTAACCAGCAAATTTTGGGGGGGTCGATTTGCAATATTCTAGTAGAGGCAGGGGCCTATTCAGAAGAGTACTTGGTGGACATGTCTGAGTCTAGTGCCCTAGCCCCTAGGCCGAGCATAGAGAGGCCTGATGTGAGCGACGGCGTGGAACTTGTGGCGACGATTAGCTGTGAGTTCCCATGGGACCAAGATTCTGATGAGACTGATGACGAGGCGAGAATAATCCTGTCGGGTTCCGAAAATTCTGAGGGAGGGTTCAGCGATTCCAGTACCGCAATTGCTTCCGCAGGATTGGTTATAGGCATCTCTGTTGCCTTCGCTTGGATGGCTAAAAACTTCAGGGAAAGTAGGGAAATGATGGAGAAAACCAGATTGGCTGTGGAAAAGAAAGCCTTGGAAAGGATGTCAAAGAGGTCTTCAATAGAGGAAAATCGGGAGAGGGTTGAGGAAAATGAGCTCACGCAAGAAGAAGCAGATTTAGGAACCGAGAATGAGGTTGATTCACCAGACATTCCTGAAAATGATTCAGAAGATTTAGACCCCTTTGAGGAGCGTCTCAGTCGATTAAGGTCAGGAAAATAGGTGAGCTAGTGTCCACTTCATCGAATCTTCCAAGCTTCCATACGTTTGACCCGATAGTACACGATCCAGTTGAGGTTATACCGCTGATACAATCATCATTGGGAGGTGATCATGAGGACATTAAGTTAGCGAGTCCGAACTCAAAGGATATTCAAAGTCTGATAGAGGGTATCGAACCGAGCCTTGACCCGGCTACATTGCTATATCTCACTATTATCGAGGTTAATAATGACGGAGACCGGACAGAGGGAATAGATCACGGGGCCGGGAAGGAAAGGTTGGGGAGATTTCCCTATGCCGATGGAAACATCGTGACATACCTAATCCGATACACAAGGCAGAAGGGGGACATGACGACATTGCATGAATTGTTGTACAAGCTATCGGACGGTCTTTCGGAAGACAATCTTGGAGAGCCTGGCTTCAGGGATGGGTTTGGTGGACTAACTCTTCTTGGATGGCTCACGAAGAAGGAGGTTCCAGAATTGCAGAGATCCATACGATCTGGGAGATGGGAGGTTCTGTCAGAGGAGCCTCTTGACGGAGGGGTAGACTATGCTTTCAGACTTCTTCTAGCTGTGCTAAGAGCCGCTCAGAGAAGAAGATGTGGTGTCTTGATGAGGAGGCACTCATAACTAGAATTTCTGACCTGTCAAACGCTCATACATATCTGCATAGAGTTCTGAGGTCTGGTTAATTATGCTATCCGGTAACGCAGGAATTTGTGGCTCTACAGCCCCCTTTTCTCTAGCTTCATAAAGCTCTTCATAGTGACCCGTCCCTAGGTAATGCTCTCTGACAAATTCCTTGGAAAGTGATACTATTTGCCCATTCCCATAATCTTCTGCCGCCCACCATCTATCCTCATCTAACGTCCCAAAAGAATCGACAAGGACCGGTACCCTCCCTGGTCCTAAGGCGAATTCTTTCTTACCGTCTACATGTATCAAGCCTCTCTTAGATGCCTCCCTGTCTATTATCTCGTCTATCTTAACAACGATATCCAAGATAGCGTCTAATTCTTCTTCTCTTAGGTTAGAAATCTTCAATGCCTCTTCTCTATCAAGTAATCTGTCAAACTTCTCAAATTTGGTTGAAACCTCCAAGTATGGTCTTGGTAGCTTTATTCCCTGATGGAGAGCGGTTCCGGGCTCAAAACCGAACTCCTCGGGCCCCACATCGCCCCTTTCGTACCTTCTCCAGCCACCTCCTGCCAGGTAGTGACGACAAATTACTTCCAAAGGAACGAAGACGTTCTCCATGTCTTTTGGTATTGCGCCTGGCTCCCTTATGACATCAAATCTCTTTGCGAGAACCCTATCTGGAGCATTCATCTCTATGATGTGTGTCTCACAGATGTTGGCATCTTCTACAAGCTTGAACCAATGGCAGGAAGTCCGATTGAGACTCTCGCCCTTCCGTGGTACGAGGCTTGGGATGATTTGATCGAAAACGCTTATTTGATCAGTGTATCTAAACTCAATAATATCTGGATTATCGGTACTCCATACTTCCTTTACCTTGCCCTTGTACAACATGCTTGC
>TARA_B100001113_G_scaffold231863_1_pt1 | contig 15924 bp, 13 predicted proteins | sample TARA_B100001113 | Tara Oceans TARA_B100001113 (sample SAMEA2622402) | marine metagenome | biome: marine biome (ENVO:00000447); feature: deep chlorophyll maximum layer (ENVO:xxxxxxxx); material: "saline water (ENVO:00002010), including plankton (ENVO:xxxxxxxx)" | depth 50 m | reverse complement strand
CGATGAGTTAAGTCAGCATCAAGCTCCTTTGGGAGATTTATTATTTTAACAGCATCTCCTGGGCATAATTTAGCACGAGTAAAACAAACAGGACAAGCAGTTTCTAGGATTCGAAACTTATTTTCTTCAAATTGAATACATTCCGCACCACATGAACCAGCATATTTTAGTAAATAATTGAATGCTGGGCTATTAGGTTTACAACGCTCTTCTAATAGTACTGCTACTCTCATAACGTCTCCTCCTTAAATACGTCATACATCTGTTATATTTAAGAGAGACTCTAATTTATAATATCATACTGCTAAGAATCTATACCTTATGTAGACATACCCTGCAAGTAGAATTTTTTCAGTCTTAGATAATTGAATTCTTTCTGAAAATACATCACCATCATTTTTCTTAATCTTCTTCAGTATTGAACTGTAGAATGCTGCCATAGCCGCCGGAGAATATCTAGACGATTTGTCGAGTAAAGGCAATAATTTGAAGGCTTTATCTCTATACTCATTGGCTCTTTGGATATAACTTTCTACAAATGGTTTCCAACCCGGGTGTTTATTAATTTCATTATTATTTAGTATATCTTCTTCTGTGATTCCATATTTTCTTAGATCTTCTAATGGTAAGTATATTCTATTTCTTTCTGCATCTTCTTTGACATCTCTTAAGATATTTACAAGTTGCATGAAAATACCCCAAGACTCAGCATATTCCTTTGCTTTGATATTATCATAACCATAAATCTCAATACATACTAATCCAACTGTAGAGGCAACTCTGTAGCAATAGGCATAAAGATCCTCGAAAGTATCATATCTATTACTATGGAAATCATCTTCCATCCCACTAACCATGTCGTCAAGTAGTTGTTTTGGTATGCCAAAATTATTCACAGTATCTTTAATTGCCATAAAAATAGGATCTGTAGAAGTCACATCTTCATATGCTGTAGATAATTTCTTTCTGTAGTAAAATAGTTGAGACATTTTTTCATTATATGAAACTCTGTCTAAAACAGTATTTCCATTACTCAATTTTAGTATGTTATCTCTGTATTCTATTGATTCTGGATCGTCGGAAGAACCTCCTGGGAAAATATCGATAAAATCACCGTCTGCTATATCATCTGCTCTTCTGCAAAATGCATAATATGCACAAATAGCTTTTCTTTCATAATCTGGTAAATATTTAAACGAATGATAGAAATTTCCTGCTTCTCTACGAGTCAACTCTTCACAATAATCATATGCTGTAGAAATCATATGAGTAGGAACTTGTGTTTCTTCCCATATCGGGGCGTCTATGTATCTGAACGGATTTGTTAATTCTCCTCTTGAGCCAATAACTCCCATGAAGATAGCACCTTCTCGAATAGTTTCAAGGGCTGTAATGCTAATCGCCCGTGTAGCATCTTTTGTCATTTTTACGGCCGACCGAACCAATTGAATTCTTTTTACTGCATATTCTGAATCCACTAATGAAATACTATCATTATCTTGAAAATTTCGTTCGAAGACGAAATCTGAAATCTGGTCTTCGCTCATAGTTTTCATGTTAAGCGAGAACCATGCTTTCTTGAAGTTCACTATGGGGTGTGCCAAAAAATATCGTCATCTTTTGAAAAATGCATCATCTTGTCTAATCAGTTTTGAAGTTCTATTTTTTGTTAATGAAGCAAATAATGACTTCCTAAATATAGATTTAATTTCCTTTCTAGATACCTTTATTCTATTTTTATTATCTAAAACATTATTGTTGCTTAACATTTTCAGAGTACTTTGTCCTATTAGTATGGGGAGAATACATGAAAATCTCAGCCTATACTGATTTTTAGGTAATAAATTAACCCATTTAATTGCACAATTTAGGTGATCATATGCCTCTGAGATATATGAATCAAAAAGAGGCCTAAATTTATCCATATTATTGAAATCTAACAAATCCTTTGGTTTCAAATCATATTGTAATAATTTATCCATTGGTATGTAACATCGCCCCATCGCAATATCTTCAGGAATATCTCTAAGGATATTAATCAATTGTAACGATTTACCGAATCTAATGCCATTTTCAAATAAGCTATTAGATATCTCATTATTTACCACAAATTGATGATCTAAGACCATATGAGTCCAGAATTCTCCAACAGAACCGGCAACTGAGTATGTATATTCATCTAGTTCATTTTCACTATTCAAGGCTATTATTTCTTGATCGGGAGATGCACTGAATCTTTCCAAATCAAGTGTCTGCCCTCTAATTATAATTTCTAAACATTCTCTAATTCTCCTTCTATCGCTTTCACTAAAAATATCAGATTCTTCCAAATATTTTATTGGTAGTATTACATTTTGCAATAATTCCTGTTCTGCAGAATCTTCCTGAAGTAAAGATAAATCCATTAAGTCAGGGATTTTTCCAGATCTTTTCTGCACTCTATCATTATATTGACCAATTAAACGGATGAGTACATCCTTTTCTCCCACTTTCGAGTCAGCAATAGTATCAGAAAGCCTTGCCAATAGATAAAGTAGACCTATCTGTTTACGAATCTTCTTCGGGAGAAAATTTAATGTCAAATAAAATGATCTAGAAGTACCTTTGAGCAAAATATCGATTCTTTTATCGATTTTTTCCACTATCACAACACTCCTTTCGCTATTTTATTCCTGATTCTTTTAAGGCCCTAATTAGAACATTTCCTATTTCTGAAGGATCTCTTGCAACATAAATACCCGCTTTTTCAAATGCAGCAAATTTTTCTTCTGCAGTGCCTTTTCCTCCTGAAATAATTGCTCCAGCATGACCCATTCTTTTACCTGGAGGCGCTGTTGAACCTGCAACAAAACCAACTATTGGTTTACTCATATTCTTTGATGCCCATTCAGCAGCTTCTTCTTCTGCTGTCCCTCCAATTTCTCCAATTAATACTATTGCTTCCGTCTGATTATCATTTTCAAATGCCTGTAAACAGTCAATAAATCCTGTCCCGTTTACTGGGTCTCCTCCAATTCCTACGCACGTAGATTGCCCTTCTCCAACACTCATTGTTTGTGCAACTGCTTCATAAGTTAACGTACCACTTTTCGAAACAATTCCTATTCTACCCTTTGCGTGAATAAAACCAGGCATAATACCAACTTTACAACCTCCATTTTCTCTTGGTGTTATTATCCCGGGACAATTCGGTCCTATTAATCGCACATCAGGACATTTCTTCACGGTAGCTACTGCAGTTACCATATCAAGAATAGGGATTCCTTCAGTTATACATACTATCAATCCACCACCATTTTCTTGGAAAGCATCAGCAGCCTCTACTATCGCTGCAGATGCAAAACGTGCAGGAACGTAGATTACACTCACATCAGCTCCAGTTTTTGCTATTGCTTCTTGCATAGAATCATAAACTGTAATTTCCCTTCCTGAGAAGTTTAATTTCTGCCCTCCTTTTCCGGGTGTTACTCCTCCAACTACATTAGTATCATATTCAATCATTCTTGTTCCATGAAATCTTCCTTGCTTTCCTGTGATGCCTTGAATCAAAATTTTACTATTTTCATCAACCCAAATAGACATTAGTTTCCCCTCCTTGTTAAATTAACTATTTTTTCAGCACCTTCTGCGAGAGTAGTTGCAGTATGCACATTTAAATCACTTTTATTCAATATTTCAGTTCCCTCAACATGGTTCGTACCCGAGAATCTCACTACAAGAGGGACATCTAATCCTATTTCTTTTGATGCTTCAATTACACTGTTTGCTACCATGTCGCATTGAATTATTCCTCCAAAAATATTCACTAATATGCCTTCTACATTTTTATCCTCGAGAATTATTTCAAATGCTGCTGTAATAGACTCACGCGTTGCGCCTCCTCCTATGTCCAAGAAATTAGCTGGCTCACTTCCATAGAGTTTTATGACATCCATTGAAGCCATAGCCAATCCTGCACCATTCACCAAACATCCAATATTACCATCCAATTTTACATAAGATAGTCCATAATTATTGGCTCTTATTTCTATCTCTTCTTCTTCTGTCAAATCTCTTAAATCATTTCTCCATGGATGTCTGAAATCAGCATTATCATCAAAACTAACTTTTCCATCCAGTGCTATTATTTCTCCTGATTCGCTCCGTACAAGTGGATTTATTTCTATCATCGAGCAATCTCTTTCCAAAAACATGGCGTATAATGCATTCACCATTTCAACCAATTCATTTTTTGATTCTCCCTCAAGTCCTAGTGATTCAGCAAACACTACTACATCTTCAGTTACCAAGCCTTCTAATGGGTCTGCCCAAATCTTATGAATCGCTTCTGGTTTTTTTTCTGCTACCTCCTCTATATCAACTCCACCTTCGGTTGAACCCATTATTAGTACTGATTTAGCTTCACGATCAATTAATAATGCTAAATAATATTCATGTGAAATATTACATCCTGATTCTATGTATAAATTATTTACTATTTTTCCTTCTTTGCCGGTTTGTTTAGTCACTAATTTTTTACCAATTATTGATGAAGCATATAGCCTTACTTCTTCTTTGGAAAATGCTATTTTCACTCCTCCTTCCATAATTAGTTCATTAGTTATTGGATCATAAAGAACTCCCTTCCCTCTGCCTCCAGCATGTATCTGGCTTTTCACAGCAACGATATCAGAATTTAATTCGTCATATGCATTTAAGGCTTGTTCCACATTATTACAATGAATTCCTTTAACCACTTTAACTCCAGAGTCATTAAAAATAGCCTTTGCCTGATATTCGTGAATATTCATGTTGCGCCCACCCCCTCATCATCTTTGAAAGATACTGTAGATAGTATTGTTAAAGACTAATCAAACGAAGAACTCAAAGCGTAACTAGTACACCATAAAACATGGAAGTTATAGTACTTGTTGGAGGATTTGGAACTCGATTACGCCCTTGGACAGAAGAAAGAGCTAAGCCTTTACTTCCCATACTTGACAAAACACTCTTGGAACGCGTTATTGAAGTTGTTCCTGAAGACTTGATTTCAAGAGTCATTATTGCTGCTGGCCATGGCGTTGATCAAATTGAGAATTTTTTCTCAAAAAATAAAACTAGTTATGAAGTTCTAATTTCAATAGAGGAAGAAGCCCTTGGAACTGGAGGGGCTGTTGGCCTAGCTGCAAAAAAACTTAATGGCACAGGCCCGGTATTAATTTTGAATGGAGATTTAATTTCAAGCGTAAATGTTCATGATTTATTAAAACATCATAATAATACTGGTGCTAAAGCAACATTATCTCTTTGGGAAGTGGAAGATCCAAGCCGCTTCGGAGTTTGTGATTTAGATGAATCAGGGATGATAAGAAGATTCCAAGAAAAACCAGATCCAGGGACAGAATTTTCGAATTTAATTAATGCAGGATGTGTTATAGTAAGCAGAGATTTAATCAATCAATTTTCCAGTGAGAAGCATAGTATGGAAAGAGTAGTTTTCCCTCCTGTTGCAGAATCAGGAGAAATGGCTGGACTTGTTTTTTCAGGATACTTCGTCGATGCTGGAACTCCTAATTCATTCATAGAAGCAGCACAAACTTGCATTGAAAATAATAGATTTATGTCAGGAAAAAAAATAGCTAATTCATGGTATGGAGAAGGTATTTCTAATACTTCCTCATCCATGGGTTGCTCAATAGGTAAAAATGTTCGAATTCATAAAACATCTTCTTTATTAGATTGTGTTGTTCTTAAGGATGCGGTTATAGGTAAAGATGTTAAATTAGAGAGATGTTTAGTGGGCGAAGGCTCAATTATATCTGACAATACAGTTTTATCAGATACTGTAATAAATCATCATACGACTTTCTGATGGTTTATTGCGACATTGTAAAATTCATTGTCCTTTTCGGAAGTATCATGGGTCAAAAACTTGTAGTTGTGAATTTTAAAACTTATGAGACTGCACATGGACTTTCTGCAGAAAAATTAGCAAGGGTCATGGGGAGTTTGGAAAGTGATGCTCGTATTGTCGCTGTAGTATCTGCATTCGATCTTTCATCAGTGGTTAAAATAGCTCCAAACTTAGAGGTTTGGACTCAACACCTAGATCCAATCCAATTCGGCTCAAACACGGGTTGGTTGAATCCTGCTACTGCTATAGAAAGGGGCGCCAAAGGTACTTTGATAAATCATGCAGAACATAAGGTTAGCATAGAGCATATTGCAATGTTATTGGATCAAGTACCGGAAAATTTCACAGTTTGTGCGTGTGCTGCTAATATCGATGAAGCAGAAGCATTAGCAGCGTTGAAGCCTACTTTTGTTGCAGTAGAGCCACCGGAATTGATAGGTGGAGAAATCTCTGTCACATCTGCTGATCCAAAAATTGTAACTGGGACAGTAGATGCTGTCAGAGACATCTCTACAGATGTTGGTATATTATGTGGTGCAGGAGTAAAAAACGGTTCTGATGTTTTTATGGCACTTGAACTCGGCACTTCAGGAGTATTACTTGCTAGTGGAGTAACTAAATCTCCAAATCCAATCGAGGCATTAAACGATTTAATCTCAAAGATATAATTTTATTAAGATATTTTTTACTCTAATTTATAGTGTTTAAACCGCAGCCCTTTTGTTTAACTCATTAATCCGTTGTTGATTATAATGTCCGACGATGCGGTATCTGAAATTCAGAAAGTAAAAAAGAAAGAATATCAAAAAGAGCTTTTTAGACTACAATTAGAATTGATTAAATTACAAGAATGGGTTAAGGCAAAAGGACTGAAAGTAGTTGTGATATTCGAAGGTCGTGATGCAGCAGGGAAAGGAGGAGTGATAAAGAGGATAACTCAGTATCTCAATCCGAGGGTCGTTAAAGTTGCAGCATTGCCTGCCCCCACCGAGAGAGAGAAAACAGAATGGTATTTTCAACGATATGTTGATCACCTGCCTGCAGCGGGAGAAATAGTTCTCTTTGATAGAAGTTGGTATAATCGCGCAGGCGTAGAGCGTGTTATGGGATTTTGTACGGACAAAGAGTATGAAGGATTTTTACGAGCATGCCCCACATTCGAAAGAATGTTAATTCGTTCAGATACTATTCTGATAAAATACTGGTTCTCAGTATCGGACGAAGAACAATTAAAGAGATTCAAGGCCAGATTAGCGGAACCTCATAAGAGATGGAAACTAAGTCCTATGGACCTCGAATCACTTACTAGATGGGAGGAATATTCAGAAGCAAAAGACAACATGTTTGCATACACAGATACGAAGAAATCTCCTTGGTATGTAGTCAATTCAGATGTCAAAAGACATGCCCATATAAATTGTATAAGTCATTTTTTGTCTCAAATACCTTATGAAGATTTGACTCCAAAGGAAATAAAACTTCCCGAAAGGACAAAATCTAAAGGATACATTCGCCCTCCAGAAGATGAGCAAACTTTTGTCCCCGATTATCATCTTGAGTTATTATGATAGTATCGTTGATGTATATTTTATTGATGAATAAATATCATAAAGCAGATTATCTATTGTCTTATCCGGGGTATCATGCAAAGGTGTGGTGCACAAGAGGTTTCTGAAGCATTTTCTAACAATGAGGATATAACCTTAATCCTTACTCTAAGGGGTTCAAAAAATCCAGATGTATTACGTCTAACTGATATTGCAAAAAATAAGTCAATCCCTATTAAAGAAGGTTCTGAGAGGGATATTTGGAGGATGGCCCGAGATAATAAATTCGATAAAAAACCAGAAATTCTAGCTCTAGTCGGTAGAAACCCATATGCTTCAATAGATGAAATTCTTGAATTAGATGGAATAATATGGTTACTAGCAGGAGCAAAATATCCAGTCAATATAGGATTCACTATAAGAACGGCTGAAGTGAGCGGTGCAAATGCAGTATTTGTCGATAGTGTACTAAATAATAACGATCGAAAAGGTGCTAAAAGAGCTTCTATGAAATCACATCGCTTCATTCCTCTGCATTGGGTTGACGGGAATTCAATAGTTGACAAGGCAAAATTATCTGGATATAGGATAATTTCGATAGAAGATATTGGTTCAAAAACTCCTTGGGAAGCAGATTTAACAGGAAAAATCATGCTAATAATTGGAGGAGAGAGAGAAGGTATTTCCAAATCCATACTTGATAAATCAGATGAAATATTGAGAATTCCTATGACAGGTTTCGTACCTTCATTCAATTTACAAGCACCAATGGCAATTGTTGCAGCCGAAGCACAAAGACAAAGAATGCCTTGACATTATTCTTACCCCTAATTTGATGACCCTTGACCCAATCCTAAGTACATGGAAGTACCTGATGAACTTTTATCTATGCTCCATGGCAAACAAGGACCAACTAAACAGAAAGCTGCTAGACTTGTAATTGATTTAGCCTCAACAGCGGGTTCTGAGAAATTCATCCGATGCGACAATTCACATGTTTCTGGAGTTAGTGTGATAACCGGAGGGCATGGTTTACGACGTTTTCTTGCCGATTTATCCGGAGATCCTCAAGGTAAGGTAGTTATCCCCACAACTCTTAATTCTGCTGGTTGCGATTTGGAGAAAATAGCTGAAATGGATATAGAATATCCAGATTTTCTTAAATATCAATTTGAAATCGTTCAAGCGTATTCTGAATTAGGAATAGATGCCACATTGTCCTGTACGCCATATGATAGAGGAATCGCCTCAGTCAATGGTATTGGCTCATGGGCTGAGTCAAACGCTGTTTGCTTTTCTAATTCTTATACATCATTAATTACAAATCGAGAATCAGGATTATCAGCCCTTGCTACTTCCCTTACGGGATGGGCTCCTTACTGGGGCTTACATATTCCTGAAAATAGAGTTCCAAATATACTTGTGAAGATTGAGTGTGAAATGTCTGACCCAACAGATTGGAGTGTATTGGGCGATTGGATAGGTAAACAAATCAGACCAGAGTGGAAACTTCCCTGGGGGCCAATGCCATATCTTGTGGGTTTACCCGATCAAATTTCATTTGAGATGCGTAAAGCATTGGCGGCTTCAGCTGCAAATTATGGTTGTCCAATGTTGTGGATCGATGAAGACTCGGAACGATCTCCAAATACGGTCAAATATCAGGGAGAGCTGGTATTTACTGCTGATGAATTATACCATAGATATAATGAACTTTCCCCCCAAGGTAAAGTAGATTTAGTTGTTATAGGTTGCCCCCAAGCAAGCATAGGTGAAGCAAGAGCAACAGCCGCTGCAGCACGTGCAAGGATGGAACTTGGTGAAAAAATCATTGATAAGAGACTTTGGCTTTTTACTAGTGGATATAATTATGATATATTAGATGCCGATGGAACTATTGATATTTTAGAGGACTCGGGAGCATTGATACTAAGAGATACTTGTCCCGAAGTAACTCCTTATAATAGGAAAAAATATAATCATATATTGACAAATTCACTGAAAGCAGAACATTATTTGACGAGCGGCCTTAATCGTATGCCAACCAGCGTTTCAACAATAAGTGAATGTGTAGCACATGCGTTCGATGATAAACTAGTCAAAGGTCCTAGGCCTACTCTAGCATCTAGAAAATCAAAGCCTATAATCTCTAAAAAGACTAAACAGACATCCAAAATTAATATTTTTGGAAAAGGTATACCAAGTCAATCAGAGTGGAAAATATCAGGTAAAGCTCTAGTTACCGACGTTCCTATAACATATCTTGGATATGTCAATAGAGATACAGGAGTAATAGAAGAACCCGGCCATCCTTTGGATGGCACTAAAATCAAAGATACAATTTTTATCTATCCAAAAGGATCCGGCTCAACGGTTGCGCCATTTGTACTGATGGGTTTGATATACACAAAACAAGGCCCTAAGGCAATAGTTAACACAGATGTGTGTCCACTTACCATTCCTGCAGTATCTTTGCTAAATCTCCCCTATGCTCATGGATTTAGTGAAGATCCTACTATTGTCGTCAACTCGGGCGACGAGGTTGAAATGTTTCTTAAAGATGGTATTACGTGTCTAAAAATTATCAATAGAAATAGCGAGGATTGATGACTCCACACCCTCGCAGACAGCATATGAGCACGCGCCCAAACTCTCAACCCTGTCAAACTCATGACCTGGGGAGATTTGAAATTTTGACCAGAGATGGTGCCGCCCGTATAGGTCGTTTACATACCAATCATGGGACATTAAACACCCCAATGCTTCTTCCCGTGGTTAATCCCAATATAATGACAATAGAACCTAGAGAAATGTGGGAAGAATATGGCATAGAAGGGTTGATAACAAATTCATACATAATATGGAAGCATCAGAAACTGAAAGAAGAGGCTTTATCTAATGGTATACACAATCTGTTAGATTTTCCGGGGATTATAGTTACTGATTCAGGTACTTTCCAATCATATGTATACGGTGATGTTGAAGTGGGAGTCAGAGAAATTATAGAATTCCAGAGAAATATAGGAGTCGATATTGGGACTATGTTGGACGTTTTTGGACGTCCAGATATGTCACTTGATGAACTTGAATATGCAGTAGAGGAGACCGCCAGGAGGGCATCTGAATCATTAGAGATAGCAGGAAAGAATTTATTATTAAATGGCCCAATACAAGGAGGAATTAATGATAATTTACGTGCTAGGTCAGGATACCTAATGTCTTCAATTAAGGGACAGTACCATAATTTTGCTATTCACCCCATTGGAGGAATAGTTCCACTGATGGAGAAACAAATGTATAGAGAACTATTTCAAATATTATTAGCCTCCAAATCTACTATACCTCCAAATCGCCCAATCCACTTATTTGGTTGTGGCCATCCTTTACTTTTTCCTTTATCAATAGCCTTAGGTGTTGATATTTTTGACAGTGCTGCATATGTTCTTTTTGCACGTGATGATAGATTTTTTACTCCTACTGGTACTGTAAAACTAAAAGATATCAGAGAATGGCCAATAAGTTCACGCGCTTTATTTGGATTTTCTCCCGAAGAAGTTAAGAAAATGGATAAAAAGGATAGAACAATGCTATTATCTCGTCATAATTTAGAAATTACTCAGGCAGAATTAGCCAGATGTAGAGAAGCCATACGCAATGGTAAAATCTGGGAACTCGCAGAAGAAAGAAGCCACAGTTCACCTCAACTTAGGGGCGCCTTTCTTTGGGTTCTAGATCAACTTTCATTTCCTGATGAAGGACCAATAGGGGAGAGTGTTATGGACATTGTAGCATCTACTAATCCAGTAAGGAAAGGTGGCGAAAGTATGAGTCACGATATAGAAATACGTCCACACATATTACATTTACAAGCACTTATTGCTACTAGGTGGAGAACTCCGGGATCATGGTGGGACGGTTCGAAAAATAATGTGAAAAATATCATTATAATCGAAAAAACTGCCCCTCCATGGAGAATTAACTCATTAAACTCTATCATCACAAATCTCATTGAAACTCCAAATAGTATACCATTAATTATTACGCCCCTTGGAATTATTCCTTTTTCGCTTGAAGACTTATCTCCATGGTGTCATTTAGACGGTTCTAATGATATGTGGAAAATACATTACGATGATGAAGAAATTATAGAATTTCTTTCGGATTATGGATTAGAAAATACACCATTCATCAGAATCACACCCGATCCAAAACTAGTTGTAAAATCCAAACTTAATCAAAAAGTTAGAGATTGGCTAGACAGATGTTCAATTGTAGATAAATTATCCGTACTATGTTTTATTAATCCTAATGATGGTTGTAAACTTACTAATTCAATGTCTTGCCGTAAATCAACAACGGACAGGATGGTAAATGTATATTCTGAAAATTCCCATATTTTGTCTCCAAGATTGAACGATGGCGGTATTTCATTAACTTTGGAAGGCGCAAAAAAACTATGTGATACTAGATTTCCTATTACTTTTGATGAAAATGATGTAGATTCTGAATTTTTAGGGTTGCCAAAGGTATGTATTATTGATGATGCAATACCATTTGTAGGCAAGGGCAGGAATGTAATGCATGGATATATTTTAGGTGCGGATAATCATTTAATACCAGGGCAACCTTGTTTAATTGTTGATTCCAAGGGCGATTTAGTTGCTCATGGAATACCAATAACAACATCAAGAGAAATGAAATTTTTCAAAAAAGGAATAGCAGTAAGAGTTAGAGGAGGAGTCTTAAAAAATTCTTCTTAGTATCTGTACATGAAGGGGATTAATTGAAAAGATTAACATGAAACAATGATTATTAGAAGTTATAGAGAGGCGATATGGTGATGGAAATTGAAAACAATGATTTTGTAATAGAGACAAATAATCTCTGCAAAATGTATGGGCCCCATTTAGCATTAGACAATATTAATTTGAAAATCAAAAGTGGGGCAATTGGAGTGCTCGGTCCAAATGGAGCAGGAAAATCAACACTGTTTAAGTGCATTTTAGGATTAATCCAAACAACTTCTGGATCGGGTAAAGTATTGAATCATGATATTAAAACCGAAGGTGAATTAATACGCTCTAAAATAGGATACATGCCTGAATATGATGCTTTAGATCCAGGTTTGACAGCAATAGATCAAGTTAGATACTCAGGAGAGATATTGGGAATGAATACAGACGTTGCCACTCAAAGGGCACATGAAGTACTGGAATACGTCGGATTAAAAGATCAAAGATATAGAAAAATTGAGACCTTTAGTACTGGGATGAAACAAGCGACTAAATTAGCTTGTGCAATTATTCATGACCCTTTAATATTAATTTGCGATGAACCAACTAATGGTTTGGATAAAAGAGCCAGAAAATTTATGCTAGATACACTCAGGCGCACCGCTGTCGAAGGAAAACGTACAGTTTTGATGAGTAGCCATGTCATGGAAGATGTACAGGAAGTATGTGAAAGTATATTGATGATTTACAAAGGTAAAGTTGTGATTCAGAAAAGCTTAGATGAATTAGTTGGCCAAGTGGATAAAGAAATAGAAATCACCATTTGGGGTGGTGCTTCAAAATTACATAAGGAATTGGAAAAAAGGAACTTTTCTGTACGTCGCCTGGGCAGGATTTTAAGAATTACTTTAATTGATGAAAACACAATTACTGAAATCATCAAAGCTGCAGCTGATTGTAAAGTACAAGTGAGACAATTAAAAGAATACACTCCAGATTTAGAAGATATTTTCCTTCTTATAATGGATAAGTTGGGTGCTGAAATAAAGGGAACTTCGGAACTGATGACTTCAGATCATACTGGGGGGTTCTAGTGTGTCGAGATCGGAAATAGATATCAAAGGTAAACAGACTAGGATGGAAGTTGCATATGGCTCTGGGGATGGCGACGAAGAGTTGACCGCAGTAGTTGCAAAAAAAGAAGCAACATTGGGCACAATTTTCAATCAATCATACAAACAATGGGACGGTATTTTAGGACCAAGATGGATGAGGAATTATTCAATATACAGGCATCACGTTTACGGAATTTTTACAAGTAAAGGACATAGGTATTATCACCCATTTGTAAGGCTTACAATACTAGTTATTTTTCTGGCTTCTTTAGCCCCCATACCTATGCTATTCTTTTCTTCTCTATTACCTGGTCAAGATGGCGATTTTTTATCTAAGATGTGGGGGATAAATAGATACAATTTATGGGGTCAGATTTTAGGATATTTCCCTCGAAATCTCTGTATGTGGCCTCTTTTGACCGCTTTAGTTGTTGGTGGGATGATTTCTGATGATCGAAAAAATGGAACCAGTGCGTTATATTTTTCCAGACCCGTTAACCGTTTCGATTACACTATTATGAAATATCTAAGTGTATCCGTGATATTGGGTTTTGTAATTGTATTTTCATACTTTGCATATTATACCAGTGCAATAGTTTTCAGAGGCGAAAGTTGGGCTTACTTAGTTGATACATTACCAATTTTTCTTAGTGGAATTGTCGCTGGAATTATCTTAGTAATAACATATACATCTCTGGGTCTTGCACTATCTAGTATAAGCCAAAGTAGATTTTTCGCAGCAATAGGGTTTTTGAGTATAATTTATGGTACCAAAATAATCGCTCTCCTTATAGAAATGCAATTTGATACAACAATCATGTATATTCTAAGTCCTTATGATTGCCTTGCCCACTTCGGTCAGTTTTTATTGGGCTTGGATCTTAACTATGATCATCCTCTCGGTTTTTCTATAATTTCCTTAATTTTTATGAATATTTTTTCAGTAGGCATATTAGTTTCAAGAATTAGTTCCATGGAGGTTACCAGAGAATGAAAGAAATAAGTAGTAAACTTCCAGCAGTAATGCTAGATCATGTATCCAAGTGGTACGGAGAAGTTATAGGAATTAATGACATTTCTCTGGCCATAGATGGAGGAGTTACTGGAATTCTTGGCCCTAATGGTGCAGGAAAATCTACACTTTTCAAAATACTCATGGGGCGTTTAAAGCCTAGTAAGGGCACTGTTCGTCTATTTGGCATAAATCCTTGGAAAAGTACCACTCCCTATCGTCGAATCGGTTATGTTAGTGAATCAGAGAGAATGTATGACTGGATGACATCTCTTGATTTCATATCGACCTTAGCCAGATTACATGGAATGTCTAGGGACGAAGCCATCGAACGTTCCAAACATGTATTAAACTTCGTAGGACTTGAAGATGTTTACCACAAAGAGATAGGCAAGTATAGTAAAGGAATGAGACAACGTGTCAAAATAGCTCATGCATTGGTCCATAATCCTGATTTAATTATTCTTGATGAACCTTTACATGGATGCGATCCAATTGCAAGAACAAGTATAATGAATGTAATTAGAGAATTAGGTTCACAGGGCAAAACTGTTTTAGTTTCTAGTCATATTTTAGAAGAAATTGAAAGAATAACTGAACAGATTGTTATATTACACAATGGTAAATTATTAGCTATTGGAAATTTACATGCGATAAGAGATTTACTAGATCAGCATCCTCATAGAATTTTAATTAATTGTGAAAACCCTAGAGATTTAGCGGGTTTGTTTATTTCTTCAGAGCCAGTTTATGGCGTCAGATTCCCTGATAAAGGACAGTTAGAAATTCATACAAATAATTTATCTGCTGCTCATGATGTCCTCCCATCTCTTATAGTAAAATCAGAACAAAAAATAACATCTATAGAGAATCCTGATGATAATTTGGATTCTTTAATCGGTTATTTGATTGGAGGAGTAAATCATGGATGATAAAGGACTTTCTCTCAAGGATTCTGTATGGTCCCAACTCGATCGTAAAGCTGGTGCAATAATTGAACTGACCATTAGACAATTAAGGCACAGATTATCTACATGGGTAGTATTAGGAGTGGGTTTCCTCATCATGCTACTTTTACTTGCTTTTTATGTAGATTCAGTCAGAGATGGCTTCGAATCAATAGATAATGATGGAGATTCTGTAGATGAAGATGAAGATGGATATCCACTTGGTCAAGAAATGAAATACGGACACAGTGACCTAGATTCTAGTCAATATCCTGGAGTAGGAAAATATGTCTTTGCCGGAGAAATTGATTATAATGACCTTTTTAGAAATATTTCTGGAAATTATACCTGGTTTGGAAAAGGGATATTAGATCCTGTTTGGATAAATGTGAATTATTCAAATAATTCGGAGCAATGGACAGGAAAAATAAATTGGCAAGATGAAATAACCTCTTGTCCAGATGGTGAAGCATTTGTTGATTGGGATTTCAATAACTATGGATCTGCTTGTGATTATGGTGACGGAAAATATGTATTCTGGGGAGAATTCCAAGCTGAAGGTTATATCGAAGTACCAATTTACGAAACATTATACTGGGGCTTCTATACTGGTTCATTCTACGTAGAACCAGATCCTGTATCAATGTATATTGATGAAGATGATATTAATTGGGATG
>TARA_B100001113_G_scaffold138164_2_pt1 | contig 16092 bp, 18 predicted proteins | sample TARA_B100001113 | Tara Oceans TARA_B100001113 (sample SAMEA2622402) | marine metagenome | biome: marine biome (ENVO:00000447); feature: deep chlorophyll maximum layer (ENVO:xxxxxxxx); material: "saline water (ENVO:00002010), including plankton (ENVO:xxxxxxxx)" | depth 50 m | reverse complement strand
AAAAAAAGATAAATTTTTATTTATTTAAATAAATAAGGTATAATTATGGAAGATCTAAAAGGTTTGCAATATTGTCAAACAGAATATCATGATAGTTGGTTAACTATTTTTCTGAATAATAAAAATAAAAAAAATGCCCTGTCATCCAAGTTGATAGATGAAATGATTAATCTACTTAATAATGCACATAATAATAGTAAGGTCAGAGGAATTATCATTAGGGGTAAGAATAATATATTCTGCTCTGGAGCAGACCTAGATGAATTACATCAAATAGCATATAAAAAAGAAAACGTGAAAAAATTAACAATTGATATGAGTATGAATATTGGACGATTACTCAAAGCTATAAATGAAGCACCTCAGATCACAGTTTCTGTTGTTGATGGTCCATGTATTGCTGGTGGATTCGGTATGGCATGCGCTGCAGACATACTTGTAACCATGAATAGTTCAATTTTTAGACTTTCCGAAACTAAACTAGGACTAACTCCCTCTCAGATTGCTCCATATATACTTAGTCGCATGAATTTTTCTAAGGCTCGTATGTTAATGCTCTTGGGTGATACAATTGATGGTGAAAAAGCATACGAAATGGAAATAGCAGATTATCTAGCAAGATCAGTAACAGAATTAAATACAATTATTGATAAGATTAAATCAAAGGTTTATCTATGCTCTCCAAATGCTATTTCTAAAACAAAGAATAATCTTAGTTTAGAACATTATATTGATATTCAAAAAGCATCAGAATTGTTTTATGACTGTATAAATCATAATGAAGGTGAAGAAGGTTTAAAATCATATTTTGAAAAAAGAAATCCATTCTGGAACATAGAAAAAAAAGAACAAGACCACTAATGATTCAGAATCCAGTCTCACATAATTATAAAGCATTAGTAGTCCATAAAAATAGTAACGATGTCAAAATAAATATTGAAGAAAAATCTACTATAGAACTGCCTAAAGGAGATCTACTTATAAAGGTTAAGTATTCTTCATTGAACTATAAGGATGCTCTATCTGCCTCATGTGCCCCTGGCATCACAAAGCAATATCCTCATACACCTGGAATAGATGCTGCAGGTATTATTGAAGAATCTAATAATGATCAGTTTCCAATTGGCCTTCCAGTTATAGTAACTGGCTTTGACTTAGGAATGAACACCAGTGGTGGTTTTTCAGAGTACATAAGAGTACCAAGTAATTGGGCACTGAAATGCCCTAATGGTATGACAGCAAAAGAGTCTATGATGATTGGTACTGCAGGCCTAACCGCGGGCCTTTGCGTTAATGCGATAGCTGAAACTATAAAAATAAAAGATTCAAAAATTATTGTTAGTGGCGCAACTGGTGGTGTAGGATGTTTAAGTATCAAATTATTATCACACCTAGGAGCAAAGGTTACTGCACTTACAGGTAAGATGAATAAAAAAGATTTTTTATATGATCTTGGTGCAACAAAAGTCATAGACAGAATGGAATTTGTTGATTCTACTAGATTACCTCTCAATAAAAAGGAATATCATGGGGCTGTCGACGTTGTAGGTGGAAAAATACTTTCAAGTATTATTGCAAGATTAGACTATGGCGGTAAAGTTGCAGTATGTGGTAATGTGGGTGGCCCAGATTTTAATACTACAGTATTCCCTTTTATTCTCAGATCTAATTCTCTTATTGGTATAGATTCTGCAGAGTGCCCAGTTAATAAGAAAAAAATAATATGGGGAAATTTTGCTAATAAGTGGAGATTAAACTCTCTTGAAAAAATAACCAAAAAAGTTGGCCTGCAGGATTTAATACCCGAGATACAAAAAATTCTTCTAGGAAAACAGGCTGGTCGAGTTTTGATAAAACTTTAGTATTCAACCAATAACCATGTTTGAAATATTTGATATAATTGATAAAAATATTTTACTTTGGGTACATAAGAATCATTTCCCTCTATTTGATCAATTAATGCCTTTTATCACAGACTCAGATAATTGGATTATACCAATTATTTTGTTAATTCTTGGTCTTGGATTTCGTGGAGGGAAAAGAGGTAAGATTGCTCTGGCTTTATTGATTATATCCTTATCCTTTAATGATTATATATGTGCACAAATTTTAAAACCTTTTTTTGGTAGGATTCGACCTTCTCACATTTCATTAGATGGATTGAATTTATTGGTCTCAAAAGGTGGAAAATGGAGTATGCCCTCCAACCATGCATCCAATATATTTACGCTAACAGTAATCCTGTCTTATTTCTATAGTAAAGTAAAATTGCCGTTATATTCTTTCGCAATATTAATTGCACTATCGAGAGTCTATGTTGGGGTACATTATCCTGGCGATGTAATCGCTGGAAGTGTATTTGGCTATTCAGTCGGATGGCTAGTAATAACTTTTTGGGTTATTATTAAAATGAGAGAATTAAAAAGAAGAAAAACATGGATCTGGTATGAAAGTGACCCTCCAATTTTTAAAAATTAATTTGGCAACTTGTCTTTAGGGGGTTTTACACCAAATGCGGAAAAGCCTTCATCCCTGTTAGGCATTTTTATTTCACCATTTTTCGCTTCAAATTTTTTTATATTATCATTCAAAGCTGCCAAATAGGCTTTCGCGTGTTGGGGCGCCATAATAATTCTAGAATGAACCTTAGCTTTAGGAACGCCAGGAAGTATTCTAGTAAAATCCATTACAAACTCTGCAGGAGAATGTGTAACCACAACAAAATTTGCATATTCTCCTGAACTTATTTTTTCATCCAACTCAATATTTATTTGCTGAACATTTTTCTTTTCTTCATTCACCATATATTAAGACCCCTTATTTGAACTAAAATCTCTTTCATTAAACTCTTCCCAGTCATCATTAATTCCATCAAATTGAGTGTAGTCTTTTATTCCTTCATTCTCCTCAATATTCTTCGGATGTAGTTCATTCTCATAGATGTTAAAAAGATCTTTTTTCTTTTCAAATTCACTCGGATCAACTTCTTCTTCTTTTGTTTGATCAAGATCTTCAACATCATCACTATATATTTCTTGATCGAAGAAGTCTAAATTCTCAACTATGCCATTTGCCATAAGAAATTCTAAAAAATCAAGATATTTCCTATCTTTCAAATCAACTGAGCATGTCGGACACTTAAACGACTCTCTAAGATCAATTTCTTCTATTGTATTTTCACAAACTGGACAGATTAAACCTTCAAGCATTTATTTTTCTCTCTAAAATCGGCGGATAATATAATTTACACTTTCCCTGCTAGCAACAGTTTTACTTATATTAGAAAAAATTTAATTTGATAAACCCAAAAAATTTTCAATAATAGAATAATTTTCTTCAATAAAGCCTTCCTCATTAGGCTTAATGATGACAGTATATAACCTATCAGATATTGGGGATTTAAAACCCATTTTAATTGGAATATTTAATTTTAAACTTAGAACTGAAAGAGCTTGGTCATAAGAATTAGTTAGATCTACTAATGCATTATAATAATTATTATTTATTTTTTTTATTATGTTAGTTGTTTTGATTACGCCAAAATAGTTTACATCACCATCATCATAAGTAATAATCTGCTCACTAGGAATTTCTTTATAGTAAAACAATCCTCTATTATTAACAACATATCTAATTTGATAATTTTTTTTATTGCTGTTTTTTTTTATTAAATGTGCAACTACCTGCGCTTGTTTTCGTTGATATGGAAGAAAAAATAAAATATTTTTTACACCCTTACCTTTCGATCCTATCTTGACTAACGGAGATTCCTCTGGTTTTTTATAAAATAAAAAATGCATTAATAATAGTATCTTTGTTCTAATTGAGATTTTCATATCAGAATATAATGCAACGATTTAATGACAAAAACAATCTCTACGTATAATTCATATAATAATTCCTTTATAAATTATAGATATTTATTCTAGGAAAAAATTAATGTCATTAAATAAAAAACTGTTTTGGGGTGGACTTGGATGGGTATTTGCAGGACCCATAGGCGCAATTCTAGGATATACCTATGCCTCAATCAATCAACAGAATCAATCCTGGAATCAACAATCCAATAATTCCTCATATAGAATGAAAACTAAGCCTGGAGATTTTGTTATCTCTGTAATGGTACTACTCGCAAAAGTAATGAAAGCAGATGGTAAACTACTTAAATCTGAACTTGATTATGTTAAAACATTTTTAAAACAACAGTTTGGGGTTGAACAAACTAGAGAATTAATGAGTGTATTTAAGGATATTCTTGAACAAGATTATCCATTAAGAGATGTTTGTCGCCAAATCCAAAAATCAATGGACCATCCTAGTAGGCTTGAGTTAATCCATATTTTATACGGATTATCTGCTTCGGATGGAGATATCCATCCAAAAGAAGTAATAATCATAAAGTCTATTGCAAATTATCTCAATATAAGTAATAGAGATTATGAATCTATAAGAGCAACTTTTGCAAATGATAGAGAAGCCCCATATCGTATACTTGAAGTTTCACAAAATGGATCTGATAATGAAATAAAGAGATCTTACAGAAAAATGGCAAATAAATATCATCCTGATAAAGTTTCTCACTTAGGCGAAGAAATGCAAAAATTAGCAAAAGAAAAATTTCAAGCTGTAAATGATGCATACCAGCAGATAAAAAAAGAGCGCAACATATCATGAAAAAAGAAAGTCCTGGCCAATATCCATATACACGTGGTCTTTATAAGGATATGTATAAAAATAAAACATGGACTATGCGCCAATATGCTGGTTTTACCACCTCAGAAGATTCAAATAAACGTTTCATTAAACTTTTAGAAGAAGGCGTCACAGGTCTTTCTGTAGCATTTGATTTACCCACACAGATTGGGTATGACTCTGACCATCCAATGGCAATGGGTGAGGTTGGAAAAGTTGGGGTCCCTATTTCTATCTTAGATAATATGGAAAGCCTTTTTCAAAATATACCCCTTGATAAAGTTTCAACTTCTATGACAATAAATGCAACTGCACCAATTTTACTTGCATTATACATTGTAACTGCAGAAAGAAAAGGTACTCCAGCAAGGAAGCTTAATGGTACTATTCAAAATGATATTTTAAAAGAATACTCCGCCCGCGGTACATATATTTTCCCTCCTAAGCCCTCAATGAGATTAGTAACAGATATTATGGATTTTTGCGATAGCCATGTTCCGAATTTCAATACAATTTCGGTTTCTGGTTATCACATACGTGAAGCTGGCAGTACAGCACAACAAGAACTAGCATTCACTTTTTCTAATGCGATTGCCTATGTTGAATCTGCAATAAATATAGGCCTGGACCCAAATGATTTTGGTACTAGAATATCATTTTTTTTCAACTCACACAATGGGTTTCTTGAAGAAATAGCAAAATTTAGAGCTGCGCGTAAATTATGGGCTACAATAATGAAAAATCGATTCTCCGTGACTAATGAAAAGGCATTATTTTGTAGATTTCACACACAAACTGGAGGCTCTACCCTAACCGCTAATCAAATAGATAACAATATCATTAGAACCACTATTCAAGCTCTCTCTGCCACATTAGGTGGAACCCAATCCTTACATACAAATAGTAAAGATGAGGCTCTTGCTCTACCATCAGAAAAATCTGCTAAGCTTGCACTACGTACACAACAAATTATAGCCTTAGAAAGTGGAATCGCTCAATATCCGGATCCCTTTGGAGGCAGTTATTTAATTGAAGAAATGACTGAACGATTTTTTGAGGATGCAATGAAACTGATTACAGAAATAGATAATATTGGCGGAGCAGTTGCAGCAATTGATAATGGTTTTATTGAAAACCAGATTACTAAAAGCGCCTATCAATATCAAAAAGATATAGATGGAAATAAAAAATTAGTAGTAGGCGTAAACACTTATAAAGAAGACAAAGATCAAGAAGAAATATTACATAGTGTTAATTCAGATAAAGTAGAGCACCAAATTGAAAATCTAAAAGCGCTAAAGAGAGCACGTAATAATGAAAGAGTTGAAAATTGTCTTAAAAATCTAAAAGAAGCAGCACAAGAGAATAATAATATAATGCCTTATATTATTAAATCAATTGAGAGTAGTTGCTCTGTAGGAGAAATAGCAAATACATTACGCCTAGTTTTTGGCGAACATCAATAATTAAGGTTATTCAATTTGAAAAAAATTCATTCCGTTATATCAGCTATTTTTAATCCTTTAATGGTTGCTATAATAAGTTTTGGTCTTATTATATATGATGATATAATACTTCCATTAGATCATTTACTTTTCTTTATTGCTGTTATATTTACTACAATCCTTCCCTTCATAACTATAACATATTTTAAAAAAACTGGGAAAATTACAACTCTGAATACTCCAATTCGTAAGGAGCGTATTGAGTTACTTGCAATTTCAGCTATATATAATGCATTCGGATTTATTTTATTTGTAACACTGGGAGCTTCACCCATTTTAAAAGGTTTGATGTTTTGCTATGCAATTAATACAGCAATTGTTTGGCAGATAACACGATATTGGAAAATTTCAATTCACATGATAGGTATTGGAGGACCAATCGTTGCACTGTGGATATATGGATTTAATTATCCTTTAATAATGTTAACAATTATTATAGTAGTCTCTATTTCTAGAATTGCATTAAATGCTCACACTCCAACACAAGTAGTTGCAGGAACTGCTCTAGCAATGATTTTAGCTTACTTTGAATTAACTTATTTATTTCTTTAAAAATGATCTTTACTAACCTAATCACAACTAACCTCAGAACAAAAGAATTGGGTAAAGATATAGAATATTATCAACGCCTAGAATCAACAAATCTTGAATCCTGGGAATTAATTAATGACAATATAGCAACCCATGGTATGATTGTCATAACAGACAATCAAACTAATGGTAAAGGTAGAAATGGAAATACTTGGTTTATGAGCCCAAGTAAGGGTCTTACAATGTCATTGATATTAATTAAGCAAATGAAAATTAAAGATGCCGCATTAATTCCCTTAGCAGCTGGAGTTGCTATGGCAAAAACATTAAAAAATCGTGGTGTAAAGCCAGAACTTAAATGGCCAAATGATATTCTAATTGAAGGGAAAAAATGTGGAGGTATTCTTTGCGAGACCAGAGTCGCTAGTGAATTAGTAAGTAAAATGGTTCTTGGTCTTGGACTGAATGTAAATGAAACAGAAAATGATTTTCCAGAAGAAATTAGAGATCGAGTAAGTTCTATTTATATCAACACAGGTTTTTCTAATCAAAGAGAATTAATCTGTGCAATCTTTACAACCTACTTTGAACAACTATTAAATGATTTAACTTCCACGAATAGATTCTGGAATGAATACTGTTCACATATAGAAAAAGAAGTATCCTTTAATTTTAATCAGAAAAACCATACTGGTATTTTTAAAGGTGTAAATGATCAAGGAAAAGCGATTATTGATATTAACGGAGAGATTAAAAAATTTACATCTATTGAACTGATTGATTTTTAAAAAGATAATAACATTTTTTGTTCTTCTAGAATTGCAATACAAAAATAAAGTAAGTTATAAGTAACCAACTATTTATTATGATCATAAATATTGAAAATGAACTTAGTTCATTAAAAAATGAACTAAAAAACCATAAGCTTTACAGCTCGTTGCAGTCATTAGACGATATTAGAGTTTTCATGGAAAATCATGTTTTTGCTGTTTGGGATTTTATGTCTATCCTTAAAGCGCTTCAAAATAAACTAACGAATACATCAGTACCTTGGCTTCCAAACAAAAATTCTACTATTGCTAGATTCATAAATGAAATAGTCCATGGTGAAGAAAGTGATATTAATGAAATCGATGAACCAAAAAGTCATTTTGAAATGTATCTTGATGCAATGACCCAAATCAAAGCTAATAAAGAAAATATTTATCTTTTAATTAACTCAGTCAAATCAGTAAGTGATGTTAACGTTTGCTTAGATAATCTAAGCATTGATAATGGTGTCAAGAATTTCACTAAATTTACTTTTGAAATTATAAATAGCGATAAATCCCATTGTATTGCATCTGCCTTTACTTATGGAAGAGAAGATATTATTCCAGATATTTTTATTGAGATATTGGATAAGATGGATCCAAGCAATAATCGTTATAACAAGCTCAAATATTATTTGGAGAGACATATAGAAATTGATGGTGACTTACATGGACCTATTGCAAAACAGATGACTGAAGAATTATGTGGGACAAATCAAGTGAAGTGGAATGAGGCAATCAAAACTGCTAAAGATTGTCTACAAAAAAGGATACAACTATGGGATTCTATTTATAGTCAAATAAAAATAAACTATAAAACTAAATTAGCAATATAAGGATTATTGTTTCGTCCAGAATCATTATAGCATGCCTTCAATAGTATGTAGTTTATTAATCCCATTTTTATATAAAGCATAATCGAATGTCCATTTTAAGCACGCGGATCCTATCCCTCCATCTTTTCTGAGAGCAATGTAACCAATCTGAAAATCTGGATTGCCATTATGAGCTTTAATTATTCGCCTCAATGCTTCTTCACAAGCTTGTTGCGGACTATAGCCTTGCCTCATTAGTTCAACGACAAGAAAGCTACCATTTGTTTTTATTACTTCTTCTCCCAGACCCGTTGCAGCCGCACAGCCTATATCATTATCAACATATAGTCCTGCACCAATTATAGGACTATCACCTACTCGACCATGCATCTTGAAAGCATAACCACTAGTTGTGCATGCACCAGAAATATCCCCTTTATCATCTTGAACTAAAATTGATAATGTATCGTGAGTCTCATGTGGGGTCAACTTTCTTTTTTTCTTTAACCATTTTTTCCATTCAGATTTTGATTTTTCTGTAAGGAGATTAGTTTCTTTAAAACCATTTGATATCGCAAACTTTCGAGCACCCTCACCAACAAGCATCACATGTTTCGTTTTTTCCATTACCATTCTTGCCACAGAAATAGGGTGCTTAATATTTTGTAAAAAAGCTACAGAACCCGCATTCCCTTTCGAATCCATTATACAAGCATCAAGGGTAACATAACCGAGTTCATCAGGGAGTCCACCATAACCAACGGAACTATTATTAATATCAGATTCAGCATGTCTAGCCCCTTTTTCAGCTGAATCTAATGCACTCCCACCATTCTTTAAAACCTTTATAGCTATTTCATTAGCCGGAATACCAAAATCCCATGTAGAAAGAACAATAGGATTATTCAGATTTTTTTTTATTTCCTCTGAGCTTTTAAGGATTGCTGGTGAAACTGCACTAGCGATACCCGCTCTAAAAAAGTCTCTTCTCTTCATTTAGTTTTTATTATCTGCCATTATTTAATCAATAAAATCAGGAAATTTTTATTTATTGATAGTAAAGTTACAGATACTAGATCATATAGCTACTTTTCTTTTCAAGCGAATAAGAGTTATCTCCGCTGATACTCCTATCCGCAAAGGAGGCCCCCAATAGCCAGTTCCTCTATTAACATATATTTGAGTACCATGATGATTATAATGTCCAGCAAGATAAGCATTAGCCAATTTTGTAGGATATGTAAACGGCCAGAATTGTCCACCATGAGTGTGTCCTGATAATTGGAGGTCTACCCCAGCATCATGGACAGAATAAATACTATTGGGTTGGTGTGCTAGCATAATTTTTGTTGTGTTTTTATCAATATTGCTGAGTGCCTTTTTAGGGTTAGATCTATGCACTCGCTTGATTTGATGAGCCCTGAAATCAGTAATGCCAGCTATTGCAATATTTCCACCATCTTTTGATAATATTCTATTTTCATTTATTAAATTTATCATTCCAAGTCTATCCGTTTCATCTAACCATGAATCAACTCCAGAATAATATTCATGGTTACCTGTAACAAAATAAGTCCCGTATCTTGCAATCATATCTTTAAAGGGTTGTAAATCTTTTGAAAGATGTTTAACAGAACCATCTACAAGATCTCCAGTAACAGCTATAAGATCCGGATTAATATGATCTATTTTTTTTTGAACATTCTCAACATAATTCTTTTTTATAGTAGGGCCAACATGTAAATCAGAAATCTGTGCAATACTAAAATCCTCATATTCTATGGGAAGATTTTCTAAAAAAATATTTTGTTCAATAATTGTAGGACCTTTTCTAGAAGAATGGAAGCCATAGATACTTGCAACTCCTGATACACCGATTACACTAATACTTAGGCTTTTCTTTAAAAATTCTCTTTTGGAATTATCTGCTATGTAATCAGACTTAAATAAATGCTCAAAGATTCCAAGAATTTGCATACATAAGTCTTTTAATAGCAGTATTAAAAAAGATAACACAAAAAATCCCAAACTAGTATATCCAAACAAAGATATACGATCTATGATTTTTGTCTCACTACCTGTAAAGCGAAGTAATATCGGAAGAAGCGGCAATAGGCTAAGTAAAAAAATAAATATGTATCCCCAATAAACATAGGCAGAGGGAATACTTAATGTTGGTAGGATTCTCCATGCTACATAGCCGTGAATCAACCATAAAATAGTCAGGGCAACAAAAAAAAACATTTTTATAAAAATTATTTAGAAAAAAATCTATTTTTTATGAATCATATGCCGGTATTCCAGTTACATCTTGCCCTAAAATCAATGTGTGCATCTCATGCGTACCTTCGTAAGTAAATACTGATTCTATATTGGCCATATGTCTCATTGGAGAATAATCGTCCATAATACCATTAGCACCCAAAATTTCTCTAGAAATTTTTGCAATGTCACGAGCCATTACACAATTATTTCTTTTTGCCATCGAAACCTGTTGAAAGCTCATTTTACCTTCATCTTTTAATCTACCTAGCCTATAGACCATTAACTGAGACTCTGTTATCTGAGTAACCATATCTGCAAGTTTAGATTGAGTTAATTGATAACCAGCGATAGGTTTTGAAAATTGTTTTCTTTCTTTCGAATAGTCTAATGCAGTATTATAGCAGTCTACTGCAGCACCAACCATACCCCAAGCTATTCCATATCTAGCCTGGGTAAGGCAACTTAGTGGCCCTTTAAGGCCTTCAATATTTGGTAGCCTAGCAGAATCAGGAACACGAACATTTGTCATAGATAATTCTGAAGTGATAGAGGCTCTCAAACTTAATTTTCCATGTATATCATTTGTTGTAAATCCCTTAGCTCCTTTCTCAAGTAAAAATCCTCTTACTAAACCATCATCATCTCGAGCCCAAACAAGTGCTACATCTGCTAATGAACCATTTGTTATCCACATCTTACTACCATTAATTACCCAATCATCCCCATCTCTGCTGCATCGAGTTGCCATTCCACCTGGATTTGAGCCAAAATTAGGTTCAGTCAATCCAAAACATCCAATCTTTGTTCCAGCACCTAGACCAGGGAGCCATTTGGCTTTTTGTTCTTCTGAACCATAGGCGTGGATAGGGTACATTACAAGGGATCCTTGAACACTTGCAAAAGAACGAAGGCCTGAGTCGCCTCTTTCTAGTTCATGTAAGATTAAACCATAAGCAACATTGCTTACTCCTGCTCCAGAGGACTCTTCAGGGAGAGATGATCCCATAAAACCCAATTCTCCAAGTTTTGTAGCAAAGTCAAGAGGAAATGTTGATTTTTCATAATGCTCATTGACAAGAGGCATAAACTCAGACTGTACAAACTCATAAGCTGTTTTTTGAATCATTAATTCTTCTTCAGTTAACAATTCAGTTAAATTGTAAAAGTCAGGTCCAAAAGATTTCATATTTATCCTAATTTATAGGGTGAAATTAAAACATAATTCTAACTGAAAAGGAACGTTTAATAGGTCATTTGACCTACACTATATATCATTATAATGAATTTTACAGATGAATATTATATGAGACTAGCCATTAATGAAGCATTAAAAGGCAAATCATTGGTATATCCAAACCCAAGAGTAGGAGCCCTAATAGTTCACAATAAAAAAATTATATCATCAGGGTATCATGATAAATATGGAGGTCTACACGCTGAAGCATCAGCAATAAAAAATATAAAGTCTAATATTTCAGATGCAACATTATACGTAACTCTTGAACCCTGTAATCACAAAGGAAAAACCAAACCCTGTTCAGATTTAATTAATCCAAAATTATTCTCTCGCGTAGTTATAGGAACAAAAGATCCAAACCCTGTAGCTAGAGGGGGTTTAGAAGTGATAAGAAATCAGGGGATAAAAGTTGATTTGAATATTCTAAAAAATGAATGTCGTGCTATAAATAGAAGATTTTTTACATTCTATGAAAAAAACCGTCCTTATATAATCTTGAAAATAGCATCGACAATGGATGGTTTTATTGCCGAAAAAGATGGAGAATCAAAATGGATAACGAATGAATATTCTAGAAACTCAGTTCATCATTTAAGATCAAGTTGTGATGCAATACTTGTTGGTAACAATACTGTAAAAATGGATGACCCCTTTCTAACAAGCCATGGCGTTGGTAAAGATCCAATAATTATATTATTTGATAATTTCAAAAGAACTAAACCTAAGGCGAATGTACTAAAGAAAGATTCAATCATAATCTCAGAAAAAAGTTTAACAAATGACCCAAAAAAAAATATTAATATAATTTTAGACCTAATGTTTCAACGCTCATTACAAACACTTTTAGTTGAAGGTGGTGGTATTACTTTCACACACTTTATTGATAGCAATTTATTTGATGAACTCCAAGTATATTACGCACCCAAAATAATTGGTAAAGGTTTATCTTTCTATAAAAATAAATTATCACTTGAAATAAATTTGGGATTATCATTGCATAAAATAGAACAATTTGAAAATGATATTAAAATAACCTATTTAAAAAAATAATGTTTACAGGAATTGTTGAAGAAGTTGGAGTTATTACTCAAAAAAAAATAAGCCCTGATGGTGCAAATATTACTATAAAAGCTAAGAATATATTTAATGACCTTAAAGTTAATGATAGCATATCTTGTTCAGGAATATGTTTAACTGTAATAAATGTTGATCAAGATGAATTTAAGGTTCAATTAGTAGAAGAAACCTTAAACAGAACTAATGCAAAGAATTGGGATAAAGGCACCTGTATTAATCTTGAAAGATCCCTACTCCCTAGCACTAGACTTGGAGGACATTTTGTACAAGGGCATATAGATGATGTAGTTAGAATAACAGATATTATACCTAATAAAGATTCTGCAACATGGCAGTTTAGTATCCCAAAGGATCTAAATGAATATATTGTCCAAAAAGGGTCTATATGTCTTGATGGTATTAGCCTCACAGTTGCTGATAAAAATGAAAACTATTTTAGTGTAGCTCTTATTCCGCATACTTTAAGTGTAACCACATGGAGCAATAAAAATATAGATGATAGTGTTAATATAGAAGTTGATATAATGGCTAAGTATATAAAAAGTTTTTTAGGAGAAAATCGTGAAATTAAATTCAATTGAATCTGTACTTGATGATATAAAAAAAGGGCATCCCATTATTGTGATTGATAATGAAGATCGTGAAAATGAAGGAGACCTTTTTATAGCATCAGAATTAGTAACCCCAGAATCAATAAACTTTATGGCAAAAGAAGGACGTGGATTAATATGTGTATCTATCACCAATGATCGATCCGTTGAATTAGATCTTGAACCTATGGAGAGACGAAACTCTAGCTTGCATGAAACAAATTTTACAATCAGTGTAGATGCAAAAGAGAATACAACTACAGGAATTTCAGCTTTTGATAGAGCGGTAACTATAAAAACTCTCATTAACGATAACACAAAAGCGATAGACCTTGCTCGCCCAGGGCACATATTCCCTATTGTTGGTAAGGATGGTGGTGTTCTTAGAAGAGCTGGGCATACTGAGGCTAGTATTGATCTTTCTTTATTAGCAGGGTTTAAACCAAGTGGTGTAATCTGCGAAATAATGGCAGATGATGGGTCAATGGCAAGAGGAAACGAACTCAAACTATTTTCTGAAAAACATAATTTGAAAATTGTTGCAATTTCAGACCTGATTAATCATTTACGAAAAGAAAGAAAATTAGTTGAAAAAGTAGAGACTATTAAATTACCTACAAAAGTTGGCATGTTTGATTTACACTTATACGAAGGTCTTTTTGATAATCAAACACACCTAGCACTAACAAAAGGAGACTTCCAATCTTCTGAATCAGTGATGGTAAGAGTACATTCTGAATGTTTAACTGGTGATATTTTTCATTCTTTAAGATGTGATTGTGGTAATCAGTTAGATGCTTCAATTGAAACCATAAATAATAATAAATCAGGCATTATTATTTATTTAAGACAAGAAGGAAGAGGAATAGGATTAAAACATAAAATTAAAGCATATAAACTCCAAGAAGAAGGTATGGACACTGTAGAAGCAAATAAAGAGCTGGGTTTTAAGCCAGATCTTCGAGATTATGGCGTAGGTGCACAAATCCTTAAAGATCTTGGAGTAACTAAACTTACTGTTCTAACAAATAATCCTAAAAAGCTTATAGGTCTTGAAGGGCATGGTCTAGAAATAACAAATCGTATTCCAATAGTAATAGAGCCTAATGATGAAAACAAAAATTATCTGAACACAAAAAAAGAAAAACTAGGACATATTTTAGATTTATGATAGCTATAGCGATTAGTTTATTTAACAAAAAAATTACTGATGGACTCTTGGATGGTTGTCTTAGAGCATTAAAAGAAAATGGGTACAAAAAGAGTCATATTAATATTTATGAAGTACCCGGTGCTTTTGAATTACCTGCAAAAGTTCAGTTTTTGAATTCGAAAACAAAATATAGTTGTATTATAGCATTAGGTTGTGTTATCAAGGGAGAAACAGATCACTACCATTATATTTGCCAGGCAGTGACAAATGGAATAATGTCAGTCACCTTAGATAAAAAAGTGAAAAATAAAACCAGTAATATTATTTTTGGCGTACTAACATGCCAGAACAAAGAATTAGCATTGTTAAGATCTAGTGATGATATGAAAAAAAACAAAGGATATGAAGCAGGAAATTCAGCAATAAAAATTATACAATCTTGACGTACCAACTATAATAATGCTCTTTGTTCTGGGATTCCTAAAGATAATATATATGGGTCAACAGCTTGCAATTTCGTAAAATCTTTTTTTGACTTTAGGCCTAACCAATTATTCTCAATTATAATCTGACCAACAGGTCCACCAAGTGAATTTCCAGGACCTAATAATAGTAATTTATCAGGGCAAAATTCTTTCAGTGCAACACTTATAGATGAAGAAAAGTTATAAGTATTCAGTACTTGATGCTTAAGCGTATAATCCATAAGTGCTATAGGGTCTGTGCTAAAAGGTGACCAAATCTTACCTTTCCCATCGATCAGTGGAATAGATGGTTTCATAAAAATTGATGGATCAATAAGATCCAATGCTGATTTTGAAATTGATTTAAGTAAGGGAGTATGAAAAGCTGCATGGTATGGTATTATAAATGGGTATTTTTCTATTCTTGGTAGTTTTTTTGATAAAACTTTAAGCTCGCTTTCTCTACCACCAATAACTAAATATCCACCTAATTTTATAGACAAATATGCACCTGTTTTTTGTATTTCCTTTAAAACTATTTGATAAAGATCATTATCTATTTCCCAATTATCTTTAGTAATAGGATAAATCAATTGACCTCCTATTAGGCCATCTTTCATCATCGAACCCATTATTTCAATTAAATGAAAACCATTTTCTATTTTTATTGCTCCAGACATAACAAGAGATGTATACCACCCCATTGAGTTACCAGTAATCGCTACAATTTTATACTTTTCTTTATCTATCAATAAAAAATCTGCAAGACTGCAAGCATATATCAATGAAGATGCATTCTCACCAACCATATGATTTTTTGCTTTAAATGGTTGAGAATCAAGTTCAGTTAGCGAATTTTTACCATTCTTTATACGCTGATTATCCATCCAATTAATATGACCTTGTGCCTTATTACCATATTGGAATAAATAATTTGCTGTGTCTCTTGTA
>TARA_B100001113_G_scaffold130254_1_pt1 | contig 16148 bp, 15 predicted proteins | sample TARA_B100001113 | Tara Oceans TARA_B100001113 (sample SAMEA2622402) | marine metagenome | biome: marine biome (ENVO:00000447); feature: deep chlorophyll maximum layer (ENVO:xxxxxxxx); material: "saline water (ENVO:00002010), including plankton (ENVO:xxxxxxxx)" | depth 50 m | reverse complement strand
GTTTTTGCATCCTTTAAGTCAATATTTTGTGTGTAATGGTGCGTTATTACCTCCGCTATTCCTTTGGCTGCAGTTGCCAAGACCTCATCAGCTTTTGAGAATCCTTCCTTAACTCCTAAATTTCCATATACATCTCTTAGTTTATTATTATTTACTACAATAAGTGAATCTACATTGTTTCTTAATTTCTCCAAACCTTTATTAGCATGATTCATTCTTATTTTGCCCTCAAAAACAAAAGGCATAGTAACAATTCCAACGGTTAAAATATCCATCTCCATTGCCAATTTGGAAATTATTGGAGCAGCGCCCGTTCCAGTACCTCCACCCATTCCAGCGGTAATAAAAACCATCTTGGTATTTTTTTCCAATAGTCTTCTCATCTCATTTAAACTCTCTACAGCAGCTTTTTCACCAATTACTGGATCAGCACCAGCACCTAAGCCTTCTGTCTCTTTGATTCCCAATTGAACCTTGTTTGGAACTGGACTATTTTCCAAAGCTTGAGAATCTGTGTTGCATATAACGTAGTCAACTCCCTTAATTCCTTTACTAAACATATAATTAATAGCATTACTACCTCCGCCTCCTATTCCAATAACCTTAATTACATTACTTTGATTTTTTGGTAGTATAAATTCTATATTTTCAAATTGATTTTCTGTATTCATAGTTGTATTATTCTGCGTTTTCTAAAAATGTTTTTATTTTATCTGTAAATTTTTCAAATATTGATTGCGTCGTTTTAGAATTGATGGAATTTTCATCTGCTTTATCTAGATCAGTTGGATCATCATCTATTTCTGAATTTTTAGTTGATGAAATATTTTTTCTTTTTTCCATTGAATTCATGACTAGACCAACTGCTGTAGCAAAAGTTGGATTTGAGATCTCTATTGAATTATTTCCTGCTAAGTGTTCATTAGGTAACCCTATTCTTGTATCCATGCCAGTAACATATTCAACCAATTGTTTTAAATGTTTGAGCTGACTCCCACCGCCTGTTAAAACTATTCCAGCAATTAATTTTTTCTTCTGTTCTTCATGACCATAGTTTTTTATTTCCATATAGACTTGTTCAATAATTTCAACAACTCTAGCATGAATAATTTTTGAAAGATTCTTAATAGAGATCTCTTTTGGATCTCTTCCTCTAAGACCAGGAATAGAAACAATTTCATTGTCTTTATTTTCACCAGGCCACGCTGAACCAAATTTTACTTTTAACAACTCTGCTTGTTTTTCAATTATTGAACAACCTTCTTTTATATCCTCTGTAATGACATTACCACCAAATGGAATTACGGATGTATGTCTTATTATTCCATCTTTAAATATTGCAAGATCAGTTGTTCCACCTCCAATATCCACTAGAGCAACTCCAGCCTCTTTTTCCTCAATACTAAGAACAGCATCTGCTGATGCCAGCGGTTCTAAAGTGATTCCATCAAAATCAATTCCTGAACTCTTGACACACCTAGCTATGTTTTTTATAGAACTAACCTGACCAACCACAACATGAAAATTAGCTTCTAATCTACCTCCAAACATACCGACAGGCTCCATAATTTCTGTTTGTCCATCTATTTTATATTCCTGAGGCAAAACATGAATAATTTCTTCACCAGGCATCATTACAAGTTTGTAAACCTGATTTATAACTTTATGTATATCAGATTCATCAATGACCTGATCAGAATTTTCTCTAGTGATATAATCACTATGTTGAAGGCTTCTAATATGTTGACCCGCTATTCCAACTACTACTTTATCAATTTTCTCATTAGAGTGATTTTCAGCCTCATGAATTGCTCCTTGAATTGACTGTATAGTTTGACTAATATTATTGACAACTCCTCTGTGGACACCAAGACTTTTAGATTTACCAACACCAACTATTTTAAGTTTATTATATTCATTAATTATTCCAATCATTGCAACAATTTTAGTTGTGCCAATATCAAGTCCTATATATAATTCATTTTTTTCCATATTATTTTCTTTCAAGAATTACCTGATTAGCATATCTCAAATTAATAGTTTTAATATCCTCTAAATCTTTTCCTTTAATTTTAGTAGCATAAAAAAACTTGTAATTCATTAGTTTGTTTTCTATCAATTCTAGATTACCAATTTCAATCACATAATTATATTTTTTTGGTTTAATAAATATTTCTGATGAGTCAGAAAAGATATATTTAAAATGGTTTTTGAAAAAATCATCAAACATTATATTTTGACCTAGATTACCAATATTTTTATAGATAGTAGAATCTATTTTACCAAAAAACTTAATTGATTTAGGTTTATTCAAAATTGATTTTGGCACCATTTCTCCCTCATAATCCAAATAAACATCCTTATCATTGATTTCGACCAAGGGCTCTCTTTCAATAATATTTATTTTTAAATTCGAATTAATTCCAAAATATGCATTTGAATTTTTTACATACTTAATTTCATTTATACTATTTTCAATTTTATTTAAATCAATCTCTCTTGTTGTCATAGAATCTTTAACCAAGTTTAAAATTTTTAAATAACTTATTATTGAATCTTTTGTTATCAATACTAATGAGTCATTCAATATGTTACCATTATTTATATATTTTGTTCTACTACTATTAATAGAATTTGAATAAAATATTGACAAAATCATCATTATAAACAATACCGATGTTGTAAAAATTTTAACTTTCATTTTGATCAATTATTGTTTTTTTTATTGATTCGACTAGCTCTCCAATATCTCCAGCTCCCATTGATATTACTAATTCATGATCATCATTTGATAATAAATCTCTTATATCATTTTTATCAAGTAAAACCTTATTTGTGTTATTAATTTTATCTAAAATAGACCGTGAGGAAATACCTTCAATTGGTTTTTCTCTAGCAGGATAAATATCCAACAATGCTATTTTATCAAACTTTTCCAATGCTTTAGCAAATTCATTCATAAAATCCTTTGTTCTGGAAAATAGGTGAGGTTGAAAAATTACCAATTTTTTCTTATTTGGATATAGTATTTTTAATGAGTTATAGACAGAATTTATTTCGTTGGGATGATGAGCATAATCATCAATAAAGATTTTTGGTTCATATAATTCAATTGAGAATCTTCTCATAATTCCAGGAAAAGATTTCAAAGATTTAATAATACAATTAGGCTCGATATCTAATGAAATTGCGATCATGAAAGCAACCATTGCATTGAATGCATTATGATCACCTAACATGTTTAACTCAATATTTTTAAATATCTTCTTTTTGAACTGGATATCAAAGATTAACTTATTTTGATGATTTTTAAGATTAATTAATCTCACATCTGACTTTAAATCTTTTCCAAGTGAAATTCCATCAAATTCTAAGTTTGAGTTGTGAAATAAAATTCCATTTTTCTTTAAATTTTTTGTAAACTTTTTGAATGAATTCTGAATATCATCCATATCATTATATATATCATAATGATCGCCATCAACATTTAAAATTGATGCAATATTTGGTTTTATTTTTAAAAATGTTTTGTCATACTCATCTGCCTCAACAATAAAAATATCATTTCCTTTTTTTATAATATTTGATTTATACTTTTTGATTACACCGCCAACAAAAGATGTAAATTTTAATTTTGAATTATACAGAATGTGTGATAAAATTGAGGTAGTAGTTGTTTTTCCATGTGTTCCTGCAATAGCAATACAAAAACTTGAGTTTACTATCTCAGAAAGTAAATCAGCTCTTTTTACAACCTTGAATTTTTTTGAAATAAAATAATTTAAAATTTTATTATTATTATCAATTGCAGGAGTGAATACAACTAATGTGTTTTTTGGGTCTTTAAATTTTAGATTAATTTTTTCAATGCTTTCTGAAAATATAATTCTTAATCCAAGATTAGTTAGTCTTTTGGATGAAAAAGATTTTTCTCTATCATAACCCTCTACATTTTTGTTTACATGCAACATATACTCAGCTAAAGATGACATTCCAATTCCTCCGATCCCAATAAAGTAGTAGTTACTGTAATCTAAATAATTCATTTTAAAAACTTTTTAATTTCATTAACAATTATTTTAGATGCATTGGGTTTTGAAAGAGTTTTTATTTTTTCTGACAATGAGTCACTGTAAACCCCACTAACTAAAATTTTATTAATTATGGATGTTAATTTATAATCAACCTCATCCTCTTCAACATATTCAGCAGCACCTAAATCATACAATTTTTTTGCATTTTTTGATTGGTGATTATCAGCAACATTTGGTGAAGGAATAAAAATTACTGGTTTTCCTACAAAACATAATTCTGAGATAATAATAGCACCTGATCTAGAAATTATAATATCAGCAGATGAAAAAACCTTATCCATTTCTTTTATGAATGGTAAAACTTTAATATGATTATTATTTAAAAATTTATAAGTATCAAAATACCTTGAACCGCATTGCAGGATTACTTGTAAGTCATTCTTTTTAAAAAAATCTATATTATCCTTTACAAATCTATTTAATCGATCTGCACCTAAGCTACCGCCAAGAAAAAGCAAGGTTTTTAAATCCTTTTTAAGATTCAATGACTTTAAATAATCACTTTTATTTTTTAAACTAATATTTTTTATAGATTTTCTTATTGGATTTCCAGAAACAACAATTTTAGAATTATCGAAATATTTATCCATACCCTCATAAGCAACAAATATTTTTTTTGCATATTTTGATAATATTCTATTTGTTAGCCCTGGATAAGAGTTCTGCTCCTGAATAAAAACTGGAATACCCAAAAGAGAGGCAACATACATTATGGGTCCACTGGCATATCCTCCAGTTCCAATAATAATTTTTGGTTTATTTCTTACTAATATTATTAATGAGTGAATAAGACTAAATACAATCTTGAATGGTAGTAATATATTCAAATGTAAATTAAAGTTTCTTTGCAAACCAGAAATGTAAAGCCCGATGATTTTATATCCATTTTCTGGAACCTTTTTCATTTCCATTTTGTTTTTTGCGCCAACAAATAATATGTTACAGTTATTAATTTTTTTTGTTAATCTGTCAGCAATACTTATTGCCGGGTAAATATGTCCACCAGTACCTCCGCCAGATATAATCAAATTATAACTCATCATTTAATTTATTTAAAGTTGATTCTCCAAATTCTAATTTATTATTTCTGCTCACACTAAGTAGAATTCCAAATGCAAAAAAAGTAATCCAAATTGATGTTCCACCTGTGCTAATTAATGGTAAAGGTTGTCCAGTTACAGGAAATAGTTGAACAGCAACACCCATATTTATCAATGCCTGAAAAACAATTGGTAATCCTACAGCTAAAGAAACTAATTGACCAAATGAATTTTTTGATTTAAAGGAAATAATTACAATTCTGAATAGTAAAATTATATATAGTAATAAAATAATTATTGAAGTAAATAGTCCGTATTCCTCTGTAATAATAGAATAAATAAAATCAGAAGTGCTTTGTGGTAAAATATATTTCATTGAACTTTTTCCAGCACCAACGCCAAATAATGAGCCAGTGGCTATAGCAGCTTTAGCTCTGTTTATTTGGTAATTTGAATCATTATCAACTGATGGATTAATAAAATTTTCAATCCTACTAGACCAAGTATCAACACGATTGGGAAGAAGGTCAGGATAATTTTTAGATGTTATAATAAAAGAGGTTGCCAAAATAATTGCTGAAAAAATTATTAAAAAAATATTTTTGATAGGATATTGTCCAATAAAAATTAATACTAAGCACAAACTAAAAATCATAAATGCCGTTGAAAAATTTGAAGGTAAAACCAACATTACAACTAACATTACAGGGATCCATAGTTTTATAAAAGAGTTATCAAAATTTAGGTTTTTTTCATGGTTTTTTGCAATATAGTTGGATACATATATCATTAAAAATATAGATGCTAAAGAAGAAGGTTGGAATGAAATATTAATTAATGGGATACTTATCCATCTACTTGCGTTGGCTCCATCAATCTCATTTCCTTGCATTGCCGTTATAATTAATAATAGGATAGCTAATGGTAGAATTATTATTGATAATCCTCTCAAATATTTATAATCAATTAGGTGAGTAGCATACATTATTAAAATACCAATAAAAATTATTGCTACATGTTTAAAAACACTAGAAAAAATAAGGTTTACACCAAAATTTGAACTGGCACTATAGACTGGCAAAAAAGAAAATATTGATAGCGATAACACTACTATCCAAATAATTTTATCTCCTTTTAAATTGCTTATTAAACTCATAATTTTCTTACCTCTTCTTTGAATTTATTTCCTCTATCCTCAAAATTTTTAAATAAATCAAAACTCGCACAAGCAGGTGACAATAAAACCACATCACCTGGCTTTGAAATCTTATATGCGCTAGAAACTACATCAGCAATATTATCAGTACTAACAATCAAATCAGTGTGCGATGAAAAAACATCGATTAACTTGTTGTTGTCTTGGCCCAAACAGATAATTGCTTTGACTTTATTTTTGACTAATGGTATTAAGTCATCATATTGATTTCCTTTATCAACCCCTCCGGCTATCCAAATAATAGGCTCTTTAAAAGAGTCTAGAGCATAGAAAACTGAGTTGACATTGGTAGCTTTTGAATCATTGATATATTTTACTTTTTGAATTGTTAAGAAATGTTCTAATCTATGTGGTATACTTTTAAAAGTCTTAAAGCTTTCCTTAATTTTTTCATTTGATATTTTTAAAATCTGAGCAACACTTATTGCAGCCATTGAGTTTTGTAAATTGTGTTTACCCTTAATAGGTATTTTATTAGTACTTAACATAAATTTCTTTTTATTTAGTAATGAGTTGATATGATTTTTATCAAGATATATTTGTGAGTGTTTATCTTGACTTTTTGATAACGAAAACGAGAATTTTTTTGAATTAATTTTAATTGTTTTAAGAATTTTTTTAGTTACTATACAATTACCATTGTATATAAAGTAATCTTCATTTTTTTGGTTTTTAACTATCCTGTATTTGGATTTAACATAATTTTCAAACTTATAATCGTATCTGTCTAAATGATCAGCTGAAATATTGGTTATAATTGAAATATTGGGTCTAAAATTCGATATATGATCTAATTGAAAACTACTTACTTCTAAAACATAAAAGTCATACGAAAAATTACATACTGACTCGGCAAAACTTACTCCAATATTACCTGCCAGACCTACATTAAAACCACTACTTTTTAAAATATGATAAATTAAACTAGCTGTAGTTGTCTTTCCATTGGACCCAGTAACAGCAATCAGATAAGCATTTGTAAATCTACTAGCAAACTCAATTTCAGAGATAAATTTTTCTTTATTAATTTCAGGATAACTTTTTTTTAAATCAACAAATGAAATTCCTGGGCTAATTATCACTTGATCTGCACTTAACAAACGTTCTATATCATGTCCATTTTCTTCAAAACCAATTTTATTTTTTTTCAAATACTTCTTTATCTTTTCTCCAATAATATTATTATCAGAAACAAATACATTTAAACCTAACTTATTAGCCAATTTTGCAGATCCCAATCCACTTATACCACTACCTAATATTGTTATGTTTTTACTTTTTATCATCTAATTTTGAGTGTTATTAAAGAAAGAATTGCGAGCATAATTGAGACTATCCAGAATCTTGTAACAATCTTACTTTCACTATATCCCTTTTTTTGAAAATGATGGTGAATCGGAGTCATGAGAAAAATTCTTTTCCCAATACCAAGTTTTTTCTTAGTGTATTTGAAATAACCAACCTGTATGATTACGGATAAAGTTTCGATCAAGAAGACCCCGCACAAAATTGGTAAAATAAGCTCTTTCCTAACTAGGATAGCTATGACGGCAATTATGCCACCAATTGTCAAACTTCCAGTGTCACCCATAAAAATTTGAGCTGGATATGCATTATACCATAAAAATCCAATAAGCGCACCCAGAAGAGCTGCAACAAAGACAACAATTTCACCTATACCAGGTAGATACATTATATTCAAATATTCTGAGAAAATTATATTGCCTGAGATCCACGAAAAAATACCTAAAGTAAATACAATAATGGAAGATGATCCAGCCGCTAATCCATCAAGTCCATCAGTCAAATTAGTTCCATTGGATAGTGAAACAATTATGAATGTTATTATTATTACATAAAAAATCCAATTATAATTATTTGAGTCCATTTTAAAAATCTTAACATAATCAAGCTCATTATCTTTGAAAAAAGGGACAGTTGTTTTTAAATTTTTATCATTAACGGAATTAATATTTATTTCAACTTTATTTTTTGTTATAAAACTATTGTCACGAGTTGTTATTTCAGGATGAAAGTAGACAGTAAAACCTATAAAAAGTCCTAAAATAACTTGGGCCAATATTTTAAATCTGCCTTTAAGGCCCTGTTTATTTTTTTTAAATACTTTTATGTAATCGTCTGCAAATCCAAAAGCACCTAACCAAATTGTAGTAACTATTAATATTAAAATGTAAATATTTTTAAAATTTGCGAATAAAAAAATTGGAATTAGTGTTGATAAAATAATTATAACTCCACCCATAGTTGGAGTACCCTTTTTTTCACTTTCACCTGGAAGATCAAGCTTTCTTATATTTTCATCAATTTGTTTTGATTTTAAAAATTGAATTATCTTTTTTCCAAATATTGTGGAGATTATTAATGCTAAAATGAATGTAATAGCTGATCTGAATGACAGATATTGAAATAGACTTGCGCCTGCTAGTTGATAATTTTTTTCTAAGTATTCAAATAAGTAATAAAACATTATACTGCCATTTTTAAGGTTTCTTTTAAAATATTTTTGTCATTAAATTTTACTTTTTTGGATCCAATAATTTGATAATTTTCATGTCCTTTTCCTGCTATAAGTAAGATATCATTAGGCTTGACAATCTTTGAAGCTTCAATTATAGCTTCCTTTCTATCAACAATATTCATTATCTTATTCTTATCTATTTCGTCTACACCCAAAACCATGTCATCTATAATTATTTCCGGATCTTCGTTTCTAGGATTATCAGATGTGAAAATTACCCTGCTACTAAGCTTTGAAGCAATTTTCCCCATTTTAAATCTTTTTTCTTTATCTCTTCCTCCACCACAACCGACTACAGTAATAATTGAGTTCTCTTCATTTTTAATTTCTGAAATAGTTTCTAAGACATTTAGCAAAGCGTCTGGAGAGTGTGCGTAATCAACTATTCCTACAATTTTATTTATATGAATAACATCAAATCTTCCCTCTGGATTTTTGAGCATACTTAATCCAAGAAATATTTTTTTAGAATCTAGATTTAACAGTTTTGATGCAGAAAAAACAGTAAGTAAATTATAAGCATTAAACTTTCCTATGAGTTGTGTATTAATAAGTTGATCTTCAACTTTAATAATCAAGCCCATAAAACTATTTTCTATGATTTTTAATCTATAATCTGCATCTTTTTTAAGTGAGAGTCGACATACTTTAGAAATTGTATTTTGAACTACATAATTTGCATTTTTATCATCCAGATTTATTAGTGAAATGGAATCTTTATCTAAATCATCAAAAAATCTTTTTTTAACATTTAAGTAATTTTTAAATGTCTTATGATAGTTTAAGTGGTCGTGTGTAATGTTTGTAAAAATGGCCAAGTCAAACTTTAGTCCATAAATTCTTCTCTGATCAATTGAATGAGAAGATACTTCCATAAAACAAAAACGTACATCTTCAGACACCATTTTATTTAAGTAAAAATTTAAATCATAAGAGTCTGGTGTTGTTAAATTAGTTTGAAATTTATTTGAATTAATAATTATTTCATTTGTTGAAATTAACCCTGACTTAATATTATTAAGACTGAACATTTGGTATAGTAGGTTTGAAGAACTTGTTTTGCCATTGGTCCCCGTAATCCCAATCAGTTTCAGTTTACTACTTGGATTATCAAAAAAATTAGAACAAACTTTTGAGTATGTCTCTTTCGAACACTTAGTAATGACAAAAGTTACATCATCATTTTTTATATCATTATCTTTCTCACACACTACACATTTAGCCCCTTTTGATATTGCATCTTTTATAAAATTATGTCCATCTATATTCACCCCATTAATAGCAACAAATAAATCCCTTGGTTTTATATCTTTTGAATTTTTTTTCACATCAGCTATTTGAATATCATCATTACCTATAACTTCTAAACCATCAATTTTTTTTATTAATTCTTTTAACTCCATTATGAATTTATATTAACTGACTTTTTACTTTCTTTTTGAGATATTTCAACTTTTTTTATAATTTCTGAATAGTTATACTTTTCAATAATTGGAAATCTAGATGAAATCTTTTCGGCAATCCTTTTAAATACTGGAGCTGCAACTTCAGAACCATAATAACCCTTATTTTTATTTGGTTTATTAATTACAATAATGCATGAGTATTTTGGTTTATCAGCAGGAAAATATCCTACAAAACTGGATATATAATCTACATTATCGGTACCGTACCCGACTTGAGCAGTACCTGTTTTTCCAGCAATTTTAATATTATTTGATTTTATATTTTTTGCGGTACCATTTTTATGATGAACAACATCATAAAGCATTTTTTGCACTATGGATAAAGTTTCTTTTGAACAAATATTAGGGTTAATAATTTGACTTTTAAAAGTATCTATGTTAAGTGAGCCTAATTTATTACTACTTTCTATAAATGTTGGTTTAACCATTATCCCATCATTTGCAACAGCATTATAAAATGATAAAATTTGTAATGGTGTTAAGGATACGCCGTATCCGTATGACATCCATGGTAGAGATAATCCATTCCAACTAGAGTCTAAAGGGTGGGGGATTTTTGGATTTGGTTCACCCTTAATTTCCATATTTAGTGAATTATTTAAACCCATATTAAACAGTCTATTAACAAACTTTTCTGATTGATTTTTATAAGCCTCGCTTATTATTTTTACCATACCTGTATTGGAGGATAGTCTAAAAATATCCATAGCATTAATTTGACCATATCCCCCTTTTCTCGAATCTCTAACTTTGAACCCATAGAAATCTAATTCTCCATTTTCAGTATCAATCATTTGTAATGTGTCAATAACTTGATCTTCGAGTGCAGCTATCATTGTCATCAGTTTAAAAGTTGAACCTGGTTCAATAGATTCACCTAAAGCATAATTAAGCTTCTCATAATACTTTCCCTTGTCGGTTCTAGCGAAATTTGATATAGCTTTAATTTTACCTGTGTTGACTTCCATTAAAACAGCAGTTGAGTGATTTGCTTCAAATTTTTCGGTTTGTTCAAGTAGATAATCATGTACTATATCCTGCATGTAAGTATTTAAAGTTGTATTGATATCTAAACCGTCAATTGGACTTTTGTTTAAATTACTTTCTAGAACTTTCCATTGACCATTTGAAATCTTTCTTTTGGTCATCTTTCCGTTTTTGCCTCTCAATAGCGATCCATAAGCATGTTCAAGTCCAACACCCCAATAGTTTCCATTTCTATCAGTTTTTTCGTAACCTATTGTTCTTTCTGCAACTTTTCCAAGCGGATATTCTCTTTGAATTTTTTTCTCAATTATTAAACCTCCTTTAATTGATCCATATTTGAAAATGGGTAGTTTTTTAATCAGATCCACTTTCTCTTTATCTACATTTTTAATTATCGATAAGTACCTGTTATTATTGTTTCTTGAATCTGTCAAATATTTCTGCCAATTTGTTTGATCGTCACCAAGATGTTTCGAAAGTTCATTAGAAAGAGATTTTATTTCTGAACTGAAAATTCGGTTGGGGACTGTTTTAGAATCAAAGAAAATATCATATTTGGTCGTTGATGTAGCCAAGAGGCTTCCGTCCTCAGAGAAAATATTACCTCTAACAGGGCTAACAACAAAACTTTTTAGTGTCTTATCTAGAGCAATTTTCCTGTATTTATCGCCATCAATAAATTGTAGGTGAAATAATTTATAACCAATTCCGATTCCGAACAACAACAAAACAGTTGAGACCAGGTATAACCTCCATAAATAACTGTTATTTTTCATTTTTTATTAAAATTTTTATGGGTGGTTTTAGAGAAGGTTTAATTTGTTTTTCTGCTAATTTTAATCTTATTGATGACTCCATTTTTGAGTTCATCAACTCCTTTCTAGTTTTTAAATAAATATTTTCAACACTACTCAATTCATTATTTAATTTATTGATGTCATAAATTTTTCTATCAACACTATGGGATGAATAAATCATAACTAACCCAAGAAAAAAAACAAAAAGAATAAATCTGACAGTTTTAGTGTTCGTTTTTTCGAGAATAAACTTACCTGCAATTATATCGATGATTTTATTTCTCATATTAATTTTCCTACTCTTAATTTTGCACTTCTTGACCTAGAGTTTTTTTGTAGCTCAGAATCTGAGGGTATAACAAACTTTTTTGTCTGAAAAACTATTTTTTTATTTCCAAAATCATCCTTAATTGGTTCGTTTTCGAAACAACCATTTTTAAAAAATCTTTTGACCAATCTATCTTCAATTGAATGGTAAGTAATTATTGCTGCAATACCATTTTTATTTAATATGGATGGGATTTGAGTTAATAGTTTTTTTAAATAATTGATTTCATTATTAACCTCTATTCTTAAGGATTGGTATACTCGAGCCAAAAATTTATTTTCATATCCTTTACATAGCAGTGGTTCCAAAGATTCATTAAGCTGATTTGAACTTTTAATCTTATTTTTTTTTCTGTATTTACATATTAGATCAGAAATTTTCCTTGAGTTATTTAAATCTCCATTTTTGTAAAATACATTGGCTAACTTTTTTTCATCATAATTATTTAGGATTTCGACTGCATCAATTTCCTGATTTCTGTCCATTCTCATATCTAAATTATAATTTCCAACAAAAGAGAAACCTCTCTCTTTATCATCAAATTGATGAGATGAAACACCTAGATCGGCTAGTATTCCATCAACACTATTGATTTTTAGAAAGTTTAAATTTTGCATCAAATAGATAAAATTTTGTCTTAAAAATGTAAATCGCGGATCATCAATATGATTATCCTCTGCATCATTATCGCTGTCAAATGCAATTAATTTTCCCTTACTACTTAATCTTTTTAGAATCTCTTTAGAATGCCCACCCCCACCAAAAGTCAGGTCAACATAAACTCCATTTTCATTAATTTCTAAACTTTCTATTGTTTCATCAAGTAGAACAGGACTATGATACATTATCTTGATCATTACCCATTACCTCCTCAGTCAATTTTGCGAAATCGACTTTTGGATCATTTATACTTTTCTCATACTCTTCTTTATCCCACACTTCAATAATATTTATAGATGAGGATAATACTACATGTTTTTTAAGCTTAGAAATTGTTATTAGATCTCTAGGGATCAATATTCTTCCATTAGAATCTAAATCTACAGATTTAACACCTGCAGTATACATACGAATGAAATCATTATTTTTTTTTACAAAACGATTTAATTTATTAACCTTATCCATCATTGTTTTCCACTCAGTTAATGGAAAAAGCTCTAAACAATTTTGAAAAACTGATCTTTTTAAAATAAATGGGTTATTAGTCATTCCATCCAATTGTTTTTTCAACTGGGAAGGAATCATAATTCTTCCTTTATTGTCAACGGTGCACTCGTATGTTCCGATTAGATTAATCATATCTGATTAGCGCTATAATCAAATATATTGAAATTTTACCACATTTTACCACATTTTACCACATTGTTAATAATTTTTAAATACTGGACATTACCGCTGGTTATCTAATTGATTTTCAGATATTTAATATTGCTTAATTAATCAAAAATCATTCATAAAAAAAGAATTTTCATCTAAATGAATTGCATATATTTGTCGGGTGAGCAGAATTAATTTTAAATAAATGAGGGAGTTTGTAACTGAAAATGGTTATAATTATTTATCTGTTGGTTCAGGAAGACCGATAGTTATTTTACATGGATTGATGGGAGGATTAAGTAATTTTGATGGAGTTTTCAATTACTTTCCTAAGCATGGCTACCGCGTGATAGCTCCTGAACTCCCTATTTACAACTCGAATCTTCTTGATACAAATGTTAAATTTTTTGCAAAATTTGTACACAAATTCATACAATTTAAAAAACTCAAAGATGTTGTCATATTAGGCAACTCCTTAGGTGGACACGTAGGTCTAATTTTTTCTAAATTATATCCAAAAATTATAAAAGGGCTTGTATTGACTGGAAGTTCAGGACTATATGAAAACTCAATGGGAGATTCATATCCAAGAAGGGAAGATTATAATTACATTAAAGAGAGAACCGAAGCAGTTTTCTACAGTCCAAAAATAGCTACAAAAAAAATTATTGATGAGGTGTTTGAAACTGTGAATGACAGAAAGAAATTAATAAAAATTTTAGCTATGGCTAAAAGTGCTATTCGACATAATATGTCAAAAGATCTACCTAGTATAAATGTGGAAACAGCAATAATTTGGGGTTCAAATGACTCTGTTACACCACCTCAAGTTGCCAATGATTTTAATAATCTCCTTCCAAAATCTGAGCTTTTTTGGATTAAAAAGTGTGGTCATGCACCAATGATGGAACATCCCGAAAAATTTAATTCTATTTTAAAAGATTGGTTAAAAAAAAAGACTTTGTAAGTGAAAATTAAAAAAGTTTTTTTTGAGAAGAGCAGCTCAACTATAGACAACTGCCCAAAGACAAAGCTTTTTGAAATTGCTTTTATAGGTAGGTCAAATGTGGGAAAATCTAGCTTATTGAATATGCTTCTTGATAGAAAAGGTATAGCTAAGGTTTCTAAAACCCCCGGAAAGACAAAATTGATAAACTACTTTTTGGTTAATGATAATATATTTTTTGTTGATTTACCAGGTTACGGATATGCTAAATTATCAAAAAAGAATAAGCTTGAAATTAGTAAAATAACACAGTCTTATTTTGAAAATAGACTTCAACTAAAACAAATATTTCTTTTAATTGATATTCGTCATAAAATTCAAAAAGCAGATGATGAGTTTATGAAATATCTCCAATCAATAAAAAAAGAATTCAATATCATTTTCACTAAAAAAGATAAAATAAAAGAAAGTCAAGTAAACAAATATTGCTTGGACTATCTCAGATCATTAGAGAACATTTCCGTTAACAATGAATATTTTATTTGCTCCTCTAAAACAAAATTTGGAAGGCAGGAAATATTAGATTATATAAATAAAGTTAAGTTTTAAACCTATTTCTTTTTAAGCTCTAATTTATCAGCAAAATAATCACAGAATTGATTAAAAGCATCATTCATTTTTTCATTATTAGTAGCTTTCAAATAAGACTGCGACAAACTAACTAAAGTTTGATGAAAAAAAACATTCATTTGATCAACTGGCATATCTTTTGTCCATAAGTCAATCTTCATAGTTTCCTGGTTGATATCATCCCAAGATGAAAATAAAAATGCTTTAGTTTTTTGATTTTCTATACCGCCATCTTTAGCAGTCCAACTCATTTTTTCAGGTATTTTATTTTGATCTAAACAGACTGTTATTACTATATTAGTTTTTTTCATTATTATTTTTTGGGTTTATAATTTGACTCTAAATATAATTCGTAATTATCTTTATTTAGTAGATTAATGAGGTTTAGCTTGTTTTGCTTTGAATAAGACTCAACAATTTGATATCCTATCCATCTTCCTACCATGGGTGGAGACTCAAAATCTATACTTAGGCCAAATTTTGAAAATGGAGCGTTAGCTAAAAATCTGTAATCAAGAGATGATTTTGTTGAAAACAATAAATCATTTTCAATGAAATATTCCCAAATATTCTTTTCATTTTTTTTAATCCAATCATCTTTTGATTCATCATAACCTAGTGCTTGCGAAGATTTAATTCCAGAAATATTATTCATTAGAAAAAGTAGCTTACCATGATAAATGATTTTTGATATAAATTTTCTATCAATTGGTTTATTAATAAATCTTGATGCAATTAGTTCGCTAATATCAGTTGAAATGAACTCAGGGGTCATTAAGTTAGAAATA
>TARA_B100001113_G_scaffold249220_1_pt1 | contig 16176 bp, 12 predicted proteins | sample TARA_B100001113 | Tara Oceans TARA_B100001113 (sample SAMEA2622402) | marine metagenome | biome: marine biome (ENVO:00000447); feature: deep chlorophyll maximum layer (ENVO:xxxxxxxx); material: "saline water (ENVO:00002010), including plankton (ENVO:xxxxxxxx)" | depth 50 m | reverse complement strand
GCTGCTAGTGCAATTGACCTTTCTGGTCTTTCTGCATCTTTAGCTGCTTTACAAGCTGAAGTTGACGCTATCGAGGCTGCTATAGCTACTACTGCTACTGCTGCTGAGGTTGCTGCATTACAGACTAGTCTGACTGCAGTTGAGACTGATTTAGCTGATTTATTAGTATCTAATAATGTTTATTCTACAGCTATTACTATTACTGATGCTGCCTCTATGGCCTCTGCATTAGCTCTTGGTAACAAAGTTGCTTTAATGAACGCTGCTGTATCTATTACTGATGCTGCAACTGTTGCGGATGCTGATATCCAAACTTTTGTTAACAGAATTAAAACTATGAATGGTGCGTTTACGTATGATTCTGGTTCTACTACTGGAGCTGCTCCAACTTTTGATGAAATGGTATCTGCAAAAGCAATTACTATAACTCAAGCTGGTGATATCTCTTTCAAAAAGTTAACTGGTGCTACAACTATTACAATTAATGATGATTACGAATCAAAGATTACATCTGTAGACTTTGGTGCTTTAGTTTCATTAACTTCGTTTACTAACGATGATAGTGCTGCTAACACAATTAATTTAACTAACGCAACTAACATTGACCTTGCTTCTTTATCAAGACACACAAGTTCTTCAGCGTCTCCTTTCACGGTTACAATGAAAAAAGGTGGTACACTTGATATAACTGCTCTTGATGATGTTAGTACTGCTGGTGCACAAGAAGATCTTTACATGAACCTTAACGGTCCTGCAAGTTTTTCTAAAACTACTATTGCTGATGGTGACATAGGTTTAACTAATGTTGCTACTGCATCAGTTTCAAATTTCTTTGGAACTTTAGATGTAGATTCAGGTGTTACAACTCTAACTGTTGTTGATGGTGTTAACTTAGACCTTGCTGGTTCAAGTGACCTAGTTACTGCAACTTTAGATTTCGCATACGATTATGACCCAGCTTTATCAACTGCTAACGCTGCGATAGCTGCTGCTGGTTATTCTAGTACATATACTCAGGATCTTGACGATGCAACTATTGACTTTTCTGATTTAGAATCATTAACTGTAACAGGTAAATTAATGGACCTTTATATTGATGGTGCTGAATTAATTACACTTTCAATAGATGCAACTATGCATGACTTAACTATTACTGGTGCAACGGACTTAACTACTTTAACAGTAGCTTCAGGTTCAAGTATTGGTAATATCTCTTTGAGTGGTACTACTAATTTAGCGGTTGCTGATTTTAATCACACTTCTAATTTAACTGATACTAATTCAACAGCTCAGAAGTCTGTTACTATGAGTGTTACTAATAATACTGGATTAACGAAACTTCACTCTACTGGTGATGACGTTGATACATTAACTATTACTGGTAATACTTCATTAGCTGAACTAGACTTTACTGGTCTTGCTGATGATGGTGCGGAGACTACTCCTACACCAGGTGTAACTATTTGGGGTAACGCATTAGTTGCTACTGCAGCTAATAACACTGCGGATGCTGATACTGCTACTTCAACAACTGGAGCTGACGGTGGATCTGCAGATGCAGGTAACTTCGACGATGGTACATCAGGTATGGATACTTTAAAAACATACTTAACACACATTGCTGCAACTTCTGGTTCAACTGCATTTGTTACGTTTGATACAGTTCAAACTGAAACTGATACAGAAACAACAGGAACATCTACAGTTACATTAAATGTAGCTGATGCTGGTGATGGTTCAACTACTAACGAGGCTACAGTACTTAAAATGACTCCTGCTGTTGCAAATACTGCGGCTGGTGCTAAGAGTGCTATTGCTGCGATTAAAGGTTATGTTGTTGGTGCTTCTACTACTACAATTAAGTTTAACACGCCGAGTGAGGTTGCAACGCTTCCTGCTTCTGCGTATACTTTACTTGGAAACAATGCCGTAGATGCTGCTAATATTGCTAGTACAGCAAATAAAGCTATTGCTACTGCACTAGGTATGACATTAGATGCATATAACAAAGGTAATTCGTATAGTACAGTATCTTTAGTTGTAAATGAGAATACAAATGTTTCAGTTCAGGGTGAGAGATATACTACTACTACTGCTGCAACTGCTGCTTCTACTACAACAAGAGGTTCTGATGGAGCTTTCGTTCACAGTGTAGGTTTATCAGATACAGTTACTTTATCTGTAGGTGCAAACTCTGTAACTACATCTTTAAATGCTGCTTTACTTTCAACTGGTAAATTAGCTTATACTGGAACTGCTACTACTGTAACTGCTATTGAGATTGCTGTTAAAGCCGCTTGGGGTGCTAAATATGGTACTACAGGTACTGCTTCTGCAGCTGCTATAGCTACTTTAACTGGTACTGACGATGGTGTAATTCAGATTGTAATGCTTCAAACTGATAGTGGTGGTCACGACAAGGCTGTAAGCTTCTCTGTTTCTGATGGAGGTACTGCTGTTAGTTCACATACTGCAAGTAACCTTGACTATGTGATTGGTGGAACTTTAGATACTGGAGATAACTCTACTATTGCTACTACAACTAAAGCAGGTATAATCATTACACTGACATCTAACGATGCAGGTACTAATTTAAACAAAGTTTCTGGTGTAGTTGATGGATCAACTGGTGCTTCACTTACAGCTTTAACAACTGATTACACAACAAACACAACATGGTCTAAAGCAGGTCTTGGTACTGGTCAAACAGTAGAAAGAACTGATATTAGAACTGCTGAGGATGCGGTTGCTGCTGCAACTTCTAATGCTGTTGCTGCTGTTCTGTTTAACAGAGTTACTTGGTTAGGTTAATATATATTTTAATCTAAACAAATAAGAATTAACCCCCCATTATTGGGGGGTTTTTTTTATTTTTATGTGTGTATATGAGAGTGTCTACAAACTATTTAATTTTAAGCCTATATTTCTTCATTTTTATAACTCCAGCATACATTAATGGGATATTCTTAGCATACGATAAAGTTTTTCCTCAAATGTTTATTATATCACTGTTAAACATTTTCTCCTTTATATATATATATAAGAACTTCAATTTGAAAGAGTTTATTTCAAGTTTTGATTATAAAAATCATTATCTCGCATATTTTTCAGTTATAGTTATATCTATAATTTCATTATTAGTTGCGGAGAATGTTATTGAGGGAGTTGTTTCTTTGCTAAAAATAATAAACTTCTTTGTCGCATTTAGCTTCATTGTCATTTTAAGTTCTTTTAAAAATCTTAAATTCTTTAACTACTTTATCATAGCTACACTAATAAGTTTATTTATTGAATCTGTTTTGATTAATCTTCGAATTTTTGACTCTGTAATTATAAATGGTAATCTTCTTGTAAGGTCCAATGTTTTTGCTGGATTTGGAGCAAATGTTAATATCTCTTCTTTTTCAATTCTAATTAAGACAGTTGTACCCATTTTTTTGATTTTTAACTATAAAAATTATTTTATAAGAGCACTTTCTATTTTTTTTATTTATTCCTCTTTCCTTTCAATATTTTTACTAATGAGTAGGGCGGCAGTTCTAGCATTAATTTTAGTTTTTACTTCTATTTTAATACTAGTTATAATATCAAAGAGAAAAGTATATTATTTAAAATATGGTTTAATTATGATCACTTTGATAATGAGTATTTTTTCATATAATATAATTAATGAAAAAAATGCTTATAATACTTTAACCGAGAGATTCTCAAATGTAACAAACCCTACAGCAGATGAATCTGTAAATGAAAGATTAAACTTTTATACAACAGCTATACAGTCTATAGGTGACAATCCTCTGCTTGGTATTGGCATTGGTAACTGGAAGATTAAATCAATTGATTTGAGTAAGGATATCATAGTATCTTACAGGGTGCCTTATTTTGCTCATAATGATTTTCTTCAATTTTTAGCTGAAATTGGAATTCTTGGAGGACTTTGTTTTATGTTTTATGTTTTCTACCCTTTTTTCATTTCGTTATTTAGATCTTTAAAATCTAGAAGTTTTAATGTAGATTTCTTGATTTTTTTGATTTTTGTAATATATATAGTTGATTCAATGTTAAACTTTCCTATTGAAAGACCTATCAATTATATTTATCTATGTTTTACAATTGCTTTACTCTACCAATCAAAAAAATATCTAAATAAATGAAAAAGTGGATTTTATTACTAACAGGATTGTTGTTTCTCATGACGCTTTCTTTTGGAGCATATAAAAAACTTAGCTCTTCAAGATATCAAGCATTATTGATTTTCGATTTTAATAGTAATACCCGTAGTTTTGCTGTTGAAGATTTTAAAAATATGGATCAAAATTTTCCTAATATTACTGTAACTGCACTACCGATCAAGTATTTGAAAGCTAGATACTATCTTGAAATAGATTCTGTTGAAACTGCAAAAAAATTAATTCATGAGTCAATTAAATCTAATCCATATATTTATGCTCCAGAAATTTTACTTGCTCAGATCTATTTATCTGAAAATAAATTAGATAGTGCTTTATATTATTCTAAAAGAGCTTTTCATGGAATTACTAATAATAACAGACATAGAGATACCTATTTCGATGTACTTAAAGAGCTTAAGGATTCTGTTAGCCTAGATTCTGCATTTGTAAAAATAAGAAATATTAAACGTGGTTTAGATCATTGGGTAGATTATATTATGACTAGAAATGATATAAATAATAAGCCTGATAAAAGGCTTTTAAGTCTTATTGACGAAATGGCTATTAAATATCCAAATCAAGATTCAATTAGGTTAAAAGGCCTTAGGAGAATGGTTGAGATAGGGAGTAAATACACTCAAGCACTTGTTACAGCAGAAAGAGGTAATATAGAGTTCGCAAACGAAAATTACAAAGAAGCTGCTGATTTATTTGAGGTAGCAATATTTTTGGATGATCAACAGTATTTGTATTATGAAAATGCTGCAATGGCTTATGATAATTTAGAAGAATACTCTAAAGCTGAAGAATATTTCGATAAAGTAATTTATGATTTTAAAACAAAAGATGGAAAATCAGAGTTTATCAAAGGTTTAATGCTAATTAAAAATAATAATCCATTAGGCTGTAAGTACATAGAAACTGCAGCAAAAAAAAATTATACTGATCTTGAAAGTGAATTAAAGGCAATTAATGTATTAAGGCAATTATGCCAAACTTAACTTTGTCAATATTTGGTTATTCTTGTCACTTTTCCATCCTCATCATATTCAATCCATTTCCCAACTCTCTCACCAAGTTTAGAGTAGCTTGATAACTGCTTAATTTTACCAGACTCGTAATAATATCTCCATTTCCCAACTCTCATACCACCTCTGAACTTTCCTTTTGTTTCAACTTTTCCATTTGAAAAATAAAATATCCAATTTCCATAATCAACTCCATTCAAGTATTGCTGAATACTACTCTTAATACCGTCCACATAAACAGTACATCTACCGGTGTAGGGTAAACCATCAGATAATGTTGTCAACTTATTTATGGAGTTATAATTAAGCTCTGGACACTCATCGGGTGTTGAACATGAACTCAATAGTACAAGTAAAATTAGTATTCTGTTTTTCACTTAAAAAATTATTTGTATTAAAATAGTAAAAATTAATGAGCTGATAATTACTATACTTGTTGTTAAATAATGTTTTTTTGTTTTCCCTAAAATTAAATGGTGGATATGCTGTTTATCAGGAAGGAAAGGCGACTTTTTTTTGTAAAGTCTTAGAAAAAAAATCCTGATAATATCAAATATAGGATATGAGAGTATTGATATTACAAAAATAACTTTATTTAAGTCATACTCTGGTTTTATGGAATAATCTTGAGACAAGATTTTAAGAACATAAATACTAACAACTGTGCCTAGGAAAAGAGAACCTGAGTCTCCAAGAAAAACTTTATTCTTTTTTCTAAAATTGAAAAAATATAATGGTGTAAGTGAACCTAAAATAATTAATGTTAAGAAAAACATATCAGAAGATGTTGATGAAAATAATTCAAATGATAATAAGAATAGAGTTATAACCGAAACTGCTAGTCCATCAATCCCATCAATAAAATTTATTGAATTAATTATTGCAACAATTATGAAAATTGTAAACAACTGGCCTATTATCCTGCTTAATTCAAAAACCCCAAAGATTCCATGCAGATTATCAATGATTAAGCCATTATCTATAATGATTTTTGCAACAATAATTTGAAAGATAAATTTTAACTTAAAATCGAGTTTATAGATGTCATCATATAGGCCAACACATAGCATTATCGCAACAGGAATTAGAAGGGAAAAATCATAAATTTCATTGTTATTAAAATAGAAAAAAATTGATATAAAGAATAATGAAGCAAATACTGAAGAACCACCAGATCTAGTTGCAAGTGATTGATGAGAGGATCTATTATTTATTTTGTCTAAAATATTCTTCTTTATAAATTCTCTTTGGAAAAGGAAGTTTAATGCTGTGGACATTAATATTGCTGATGAAATAATAATAATTTCCATTTTCTAGTTCAATCAATTGTTAAATACAAACTTAATCTTTTATAACCTATATATCTTCAGCTAGTTTTATATATTTTTTGATTACGGCTTGTTTATTAAATTTTTGTTCAACAACTTTTCTTCCATTAATTCCTAATTTATATCTTAGATTTTTATCTTCTACTAATTTTAAAACAGCTTTTTTAAAATCTATAAGAGAATGATTAGTTACTATAATGGCTGAATTAGTCTGTTCTAAAAAAGATACTATTGGTGTTTGTTTTGAAGATACAACTATCATTGGCTTACCTGAGGACATAATTGTATAAACTTTTGAGGGGAACCCATCGTTTTCCATACTTTTATTCATAGATATAAAATGAAAATCTGCAAATAAATTAATTACTGGCATATATTTCCTCTCCTGATATGGTAAAAGTTTAATATTGAATAATTTATGCTTTTTAATTTGATATTCTAAATATTTTTTTTTCACTCCTTCACCAATTATCCATATAGTTATTGGGTACGTCTTAATAGCTTTAGCAAGGTTTATTACTAAATCCCATTCTTGTGCTATTCCAATATTCCCAGCATATAACATGTCTGTTCTACCCTTTATCTTTTTAAAAACTTTTGGTAAAGTAACTGAAGAACTTGTCCTATAGAGCTCAGTATCTACAAAATTTGAAATTATTTTTAATTTATTTATATCTCTAATCCTTGATTTAATAGTGTTATAAAAACTTAGATCAATAGTTGTAACTGAATCAGACCAATTGTAAACCCAGCCCTCTAATCTTTTTAAAAATTTGATTATAAATGGATTAGATAATCGCCCATGATTGATAAGTAGGTCTGGATAAATTTCTTGAACATTATAAACAGACTTTGACCCTTTAATTTTTGCTAATAATATCGATATTAGACCACTGGTTAGTGGTGGAGATGGAGTAAGGATAATATCTGGCTTTTTCAAAAAAAGACCAATAATTAGTGAAGCTAAATGCCAGTAGATAAAAGATAAAATCCTTATTAGAGAGCTTTTATATTTTTTTAAAGGAATGTGATAAACTTTAATACCATTAAACTTGCTAGTATATAATAGACCTAAAAAACATTTTTTTAATGGCTGTCTATCTAAAGACTCTTTAATTAGATTGTAATGAGGGGTTGTTGTTAAAACAGTTACTTTATAATTGTTTTTTTGGAAACCTAAGGCAATATCGTTATATAGATATGCAGTTGAGACTCCATCTGGACTAAAAACAAGGGAGTAAATTAAAAGTCTTTTTTTATTTATTTCTTCTGCCAAACCACTCTGTTAACATATGAGGTATATGATAAAATAATTCGAATAACCTTTGAAGAAACATTAGATTTGCTATAATCGGATACTAAATTAAAATTTCTATCGCTTCCTATATGTTGAGACATTACCTCTTCAACGCCCCTAAAAATATTTTCTGCATTAACACCAACCATCATAACTGAAGTCTCCTCCATAGCTTCAGGCCTTTCATGAGCCTCTCTAATATTAAGTGCTCTAAAATTTAAGATAGAAGACTCCTCAGAGATTGTACCGCTGTCCGAGAGGACAATATAAGCATTACTTTGAAGAGCATTGTAATCTATAAAACCCATAGGATCTAAAAATTGTATAAGTGGATTAATAGTTAACTTTAATTTGCGGATTTCCTTTTTAGTTCTGGGATGTGTACTAACAATAATTGGATAATTAAAATGAAGAGCTAGTTTATTTAAACTTTCTAATAAATTTTTAAAATTGATTTCATTTGAAACATTTTCTTCCCTATGAGTAGAAACTAAAAAGTATTTTTCTTTTTTTAAGGACAATTTTTTTAAAACTTTTGAGGTAGATATATTTTCTTCATAAAAAGATAAAACTTCAAACATTGGAGATCCTGTTTTTATAATTCTATCTGCAGGTAACCCCTCTTTAATAAGATATTCTCGGGCAATATCACTGTAAGTTAGATTTATATCTGATATATGATCAACTATTTTTCTATTTGTTTCCTCTGGAACTCTTTGATCAAAACACCTGTTACCAGCTTCCATATGAAAAATTGGAATCTTTCTTTTTTTGGCAGAAATTGAAGACAATGAACTATTTGTATCTCCCAATACCAAAAACGCGTCTGGTTTTAGTTTGTTTAGTAGAGAATCAATTTTAATTAAAATGTTTCCTACTGTTTCTGTTGATGTTTCTCCAGCTGCTTCTAAAAAATAATCTGGCTTTCTAATCCCCAATTCTTCAAAAAAAATTTCATTTAGAGTATAATCATAATTTTGACCAGTATGGATCAACACATGGTCAATTGCTGATGAATTATCTAAAGCAGCGATAACTCTTGATAATCTAATAATTTCAGGTCTTGTACCAACAACAGTAACTACTTTTAATGGAGATAAAATTTTCATTTCTTTTTAAAATTAAACATTTTCAAAATAAGTGTCTGAATCTTCAGGATTATAAGGCTCATTTATCCAAAATGAGGTTATTAAGGGTTCATTTCCAATATTAGTTATACTATGTGTAAACCAAATTGGCATATCAATATAGCTAGGGAGGTCTCCTCTTAAAAAAAAGTCATAAGTTTTTTCACTTCCAATTTTACGCAGAGAAATTTTAGCCTCTCCCTTCAAAACAGTAAATCGCTCTATTTTCCTAGTGTGAAAATGATTACCCCTCGTAATACCAGGCAAGGTTGTTGAATATGAAACTTGACCTCCGATCTCTGTTCTTAATATTTCAGAGAAAAAACCTCTTTCATCAGAATGCCTGTTTAATAAACTAGGGTAATTTTTCTCTAAATTGATATAACTCCTAAAGGTGTTAAATAAGTCAAATTCAAAAGAGTTCGCAAATAGAGGCACGGTGTTACCTTTTAAATACGAAACCTTGAATTGATTTAAAATCTTTAAAACTTCCGATACTCTAATTTCAATATCAAAAGGGATATTACTATGCTTGTCTTGATTGTAAGATTGAATGTTTTTTACAATTTGGTTAACTAAATTTTCTATGTAAATAAGTGGAACTTTTGAGTCCTTTATAATTTTGGGATTCTGATCAACCAAGATTCTAGAACAGAATGTTGCAATAAATGAGTTATAGTTTGGTTTACAAAAAGGTCCAAAAACATTAGGAATAATAAGTCCTGTGAACTTACCTCCTAATTCACTTATTGTTTGCTCAAGAAAAACCCTTGATTCTTTTTTTGCCTTTCCATAAAGAGAGCCTGAATCCTCTTGAAAGGAGGATGCAAAAATTAGATGACCTTTAAATGAACTATTAATCAAGGCTTCTTTTAAAGCAATATTAATTTGAATATTAGAAGTGTATACTTCTTCATTTAACTTAGATCTATTAACACCAGCCAAATGAACAATTACATCACAGGAAGAAACAAAAGAGTTTAGTGAATTACTATTTCCCAAGAATGCCTTTTCAAAAGGTATAATTTTATATTTCTCAAATTTATATTTTATTGTTTGAGAAAGGTGATAGCCTATAAATCCATCTTGTCCTGTGATTCCAATTTTCACGCTATTATAGTTTTACAAGCGGATCATTTTTAATTTCCGGGAGTTGCATTAATAAATCTTTCATTTTAGCAACATTTAGACGTTCAGTGTTATCTGAGTTATACTCACCGCTATGAATTTCATTGTTGTTGCCTTCTGAAAAGTATGGAGCATAATTTAAGTCTCTATTATCAGATCCAATTGAATAATAATCACCTAAGTCATTAGCTTTAACCATTTCTTCAGAAGTTACTAAAGTTTCATATTTCTTTTCACCATGCCTAATACCAATTTCTTGGATTGCTGATTTAGAATCATATAATTCCAAGAGTGCTTGGGCTAAAACAGAAACTGTTACTGCTGGCGCTTTTTGAACAAACATCTCACCTTGTTTTCCATTTTTAAAAGCAAACAGAACTAAATCTACAGCATTATCTAGGGTCATCATAAAACGGGTCATCTGGGGATCTGTAATGGTAAGTGGTTTGCCACTTTTAATTTGATTAATAAATAATGGAATAACCGATCCTCTTGAAGCCATTACATTTCCATACCTAGTGCCACAAAAAATTGTTTTGGAATCATCTAAATTACGAGATCTGGCCACCATTACTTTTTCCATTAGAGCTTTTGTCATTCCCATTGCGTTGATGGGATATGCTGCTTTATCTGTACTCAAAATAACAACTTTCTTAACTTCAAAAGCTTCTGCAGTCAAAAGAACATTTTCAGTTCCTAGAATATTTGTTTTAATTGCTTCTAATGGGAAAAATTCACAAGAAGGTACTTGCTTTAATGCAGCAGCATGAAAAATATAGTCTACTCCCTTGATAGCTTGAGATACAGAGTTAGAATCTCTAACATCTCCTATGTAAAACTTTAGCCTGTCATCATTTAAGGCTTTACGAAGATCATCCTGTTTTTTTTCATCTCTACTGAAGATTCTTATTTCGGAGAACTCTTTGTTTGCTATGGCCTTCTTTAAAAAAGTAGAACCAAAAGAGCCTGTTCCACCTGTAATCAATAAAGTCTTATTCATTTTTAAGTATGGTATTAATATATATTTTAAACCTATCTTCCGATTTAAAATTGGAAAATACGAATTTTTTGGCCTCTTTTAATTGTCCATCGATTTGTTTTTTTACAGTAGATGCTATTTTTTCTGCAGCTGAAATCGGATCATTAGGTTTAAAATAGACACCAAATTTTCCAATTATATTTTTGTTGAATGGCAAGTCTGAACAAACAATGCTTTTTTTCATATAAAGTGCTTCAAGTGGAGTTGCAGAAAAACATTCTAAATTGGAAGGAAAGAAAATCATATCCATATTATTATAAAAATCAGGGCATTGATTAATACTAAGCTCCCCTAAAGAGATTACTTTTTTCTTAAAGTCTCTACTCATTTTATCCATTTCTTTTGAAGTTAACGTACAAAAAAACTGAGCCTTAATGGAATGATTTTTCTTTAAATACTTATGTACCGCAGGAATTATGCTTAGATTTTTATGAATATAATTCCTCCCAATTACTCCAATCTTTAATTTCTCAGTTTTATTTATTTTGACTGATTTCCAATTGCTTGGATTAAGAAAAATTTGATTTAAACAATTACTGGCTACTATAATTTTTTTACTTCTAAATAGTTCCTGAAGTTTTGCCTTTATTCCATCATGTTCTACTATTAAAGTATGTGAATTAAAAAAGAAAGCTTTTTGTATCCAAAAAATAATTTTGAATTTTAATTGAGTTATTAAGCCCAATTCGTCATAAACTTTATTTTTGGGGTATAAAATCCAAGGTTGAGCAAAACCACTTATCCAATCTCTTCTATTCAGTAAATTAAAAGAATATAATGGACCAAATAAAGTGAATATTTTTTTTGGTTGCATAATTGTAAAATAAAAAAATAAACTATGTTTATTTATAATTCTATAGCTAAGCTTACTTAAATAGGGACTAAGATGAGAACTATTAATTTCTTTATGTAGTCTAATAGAAAACAAAAAGTAAAAATTATGATTATGTTCCAATTGTATAACATGATCAATAAAGCTCATAGCAACCTGTATAGCTCCTCCAGTTGAAATATTACTTAAATTTATATAAATTCGGTTTCCGCTACTATTATTTGACAATGGAAAATATTTTTTTTTAATATGTACTATTTTAAAACTTATTTATCTTGATTTTTAAATCAATATATTCTATTTATTTAGTGCCTTTAGGATTTCTTTTATTTGATATTCGGAATTATATTTTTCATCTATCATTACTCTTCTTTCACCTCTATTTAAATTTAGATTAAATTTAGAGAACCATAAATCTATTTTTAATGATAGATCATCACTATCATTCTCATTAAAAAAGAATCCTGTTCTTTCATCTTCAATAATAGCAGCTTCAGGCATCTGATTATTAAAGTTATCGTGCGTCCCAACAGGAGTACCATAGCTTAAAGCATGAACGGAATTAAGTCCGGTATTTCCTGGAGAAACCATTAAGTCAGAACAATAAATTAATTTTGATAATTCTGACTCCTCATAAGATTTTCCATAAAAGTATATCCAGCCCTTCTCTATACCTTCCTTAGATATCTTTTTCAACAGATTTTTTTGAGGACCTTCACCTATAATTAATAGATTAAAATTTACACTTTTAGAATTTAACTTATATAAGCTTTTGATTAATAAATCAATTTTTTTTACTGATGTTAGTCTTCCTAAAAAAAGGATAGTTTTTAATTTAGAATTTTTAAAAAAGTAAAGGTCCCTTTTAATATTATTTTTTTGATAGTTTTCAAAGTATTTTTTTTGTAACTCATAATCTAATGAATTATATATTACAAAAATTTTATTTGCATCAAACCCTGCACTAATCATTAAATCTTTACCCCTTTGTTCATAAATTAAATATTTATTCCCAATCGAATAAAACAAGGTCCTTAATAATCGTTTGATATAGTTTTCGTTTCCATAAAATCCATGAGTCCATAAAATTGTTTTTTTACTTCTCAGTCTACATATTAATAGACCAATCCATGTCGATAATATGTTCATGTCTCCTAAAAAAATCACCTGATTAAATGATGCTGAAAGACACTCCCAAATAATTCTTGATTGCCATATTACACGGCCTAAAAAATAGAAATTTTTAACCTTTTTGAAACTATTTCTTAGTTTCTCTGATTCCAATAAAAATAGTTCTTCTACTTCAATACCTTGATTTTGAATAGGATCATAATAAAATATTATATCACTTTGTTTGTTATTAATCAGCTTCCCCCATATACTTTTCCTGTATGAAGGAAAAAAATTAGTTATGAATAATATCTTCTCTTTTACAATCAAAATGTCTTTACTTAAATAAGAGTTTTGTTAACAAAATTTATACCGCGATCTATTAAGTGTCTTGAAAGTTAAATTTAGACAGCTTGTAATAAACTTTTGGAGACAGTATTATTACAAAGACTCCAATAAAGTTTTTTATTAATGCAAATAAACCAAAATGAACTAACTGAAAATATATCACTTCCTTAGTTATAAAGTTTTTTGATCTATAAAAGCTTTTTAATCTTGATAGAAATTTGGTATTAGGTTGTCTCCATAATTCAAGCTGATTTTTATCACAAACACCCAAAACCTCAGAAGCTATAAATATTTTAAATTTTTTTTTAATTGCTCTTAATCCATAATCAGTATCTCCATAATTATGGGTAAACATTTTACTTAAAAAGCCTATTTTTTTATATACTTCTCTTGGTACAAAAACAAAATTTCCATTTATAAATGTGCATTTTTGAGGTTCCCCCGATGGTTTTAAAATTGATAGATTTCGATCTCTTCCGCCATATGTTAATTTATTTAAATCTTGATTAGATGAAGTAAATGTTCCAACTATTATTGAAGAGTTTTTCTTTTTTAGATCATGATATACAACTGTAAAAGCATTTTTAAACAATATTGAATCATCATTTAACCATACATAATAGTCATAATCTTTTTTTGTCGAAGCCAACTCCCACAACTTTCTTGTTCCTCCAGACCAAAAGTGTTTTCCATCTCCATATATTACATTTATGCTTGGATATATTTTTTTTATAGTTTCACCTGTTTTATCAGGTGAGTCATCATCTAAAAGAAAAATATCGTAATCAAATTTATTGATTAAAGAAAGTGAATTAAAACAATGTTTTAAACATTTTTTAGTAGTTTCTACTCTGTTATAACATGTTATTAAAATTGCTATTCTCAAATTCATGAAATTAATTTAATCTTTAATAATTTTTTTATAAAGTTCTATGTGTTCCAAAGCTATTTTTTTTGGTGCAAAATTATCTAAAACATGTTTTCTGCAATTAGATTTTAAATCTCGATTATTATTATTTAAAACCCATAAAATACCTTTTAAAAAATCATCTGTATCAAATGCTCTTGCTAGATATCCAGAAAATTTATGTCTTACAGTGGTTCTTAACCCAGATGTATTAAATGCTACAACTGGACATGAACATGCATTAGCTTCCGAAGCTACTTGTCCAAAAGATTCCACTCGGGAGGGAATCAAAACCATGTCTGCTGCAGAGTAAGCAGCTATTAATGATTTATAATTTTGTAAAAATCCTAAATAAAATATTGGAAATTTAAAGTTAGGTTTAATTGCTGGTTCATCTTCGCCAAAGATTACCAGTCCAATTTTTTTATTAATACTTTGGAGTTTCTCAAGTGATTTCTCTAAAAGGTCAAAACCCTTGTGATAATCTTTCGTACCTGAGGTTGAACCAAATAATATAAGAGATAAATCCCCAGGTAGTTTGAGGATTTTTCTTGATGAATTTTTATCAATTGGTTTCCATTTCTTTATGTCAATTGCATTTGAAATTGTAAAAACTGGCCAATCTTTCATTAAGTAACTTTTTTTTACATTTTGCTCCATCCAATCACTTGGTGTAATAATGTTTATAGGTTTTTTCCAATATTTTAATTTACGTTTCCAAGTCCATCTATTTAGATCAATATAACTTTCTCCAGAAGGTCTATTATTTTTTAAGTAGCCTTCATGCCACCTGTTATCATATGAAATGTGTTCTGCACCACAGAATCCCCACATATCGTGAAGTGTCCATACTAGCGGTTTTTTTATTTTATTTAAATCTGAAATAGATATCATCTCATTCTGAAACCAGTGTAAATGAATTATATCTGCATCACTTTCATTAATAGCCTTTAACCAAAAAGGGGATGAAAATATTTGTGGTGAATGTAAAACAGGATTATTCGTTTTCAATAAACGAACAACTATTCTTGATAATAACCTTTTTATACGACTAATTTTCTTTTGAAAATTATTTGGATAGGTTTTTATTTTAGGATTATTACCATATTTATAATTTACCCAAATACTTGAGTCACACTTTTCATCAAGCAAAGCTTTATTGAGTCTGCTTGTTGCAATAGATGCACCCCCTCTCCCATTAGAATTTGAAATATGAATTATTTTCATTTACTATAAATCCATTCTTTAACATATTGTGACTTCAACTTTGATACAATAGGAGGGTAAATATATACTGATGATAGAAAAGTTTTCATACCCAGCTTATATCCATTTTTTTTCATTAGAGAATCAATATTACTACTCTTTAGTTCATCAACTAAAAACCCTAAATCTTCAACACATACAACCCAAGGAAAATTTTTATTTGAAAAAAAACTTTCTAAAATTTTTTCCTCAAATCCTTCAACATCTAGATTTAAGAGATGAATTTGAGAACTATCACTAATCTCTAAAAAACTTTTCATCACATAATCATGATCCACTATGTCAACCTTAATTTCTTCTGTTGGAACTCTAGAAAATTTATTTTTTAATTCAACAACTCTTTCTTTATTAAATGTGCTATTATCTGGAGTGTTTGCATAATGATAAAAAGTTAAATTTTTATTTGATTTTTTTGAATCAAAACCTGCAGGAATAAATTTGTCTTCCCCTCTAAAAACTTTATATTTCCATATTAGATTTGGTAGGGGGTCTACGCAAACACCTCTCCATCCATTTAAATAAAATAAAAAGGTATTTGAATGTAGAATAGGATGGTGAGATCCTATATCAATGTAATAACCATTTTTTAATTTA
>TARA_B100001113_G_scaffold72316_1_pt1 | contig 16227 bp, 16 predicted proteins | sample TARA_B100001113 | Tara Oceans TARA_B100001113 (sample SAMEA2622402) | marine metagenome | biome: marine biome (ENVO:00000447); feature: deep chlorophyll maximum layer (ENVO:xxxxxxxx); material: "saline water (ENVO:00002010), including plankton (ENVO:xxxxxxxx)" | depth 50 m | reverse complement strand
ATCGCAGCTTGCATCGCAGCTTCTTTCTGTGCAGCGGCTTCTGCTGCTGCTTTCATCATCGCTTCTTTTTCTGCTGCTGCTTCTGCTTCTGCTATTCGCTTTGCCTCTCTATTTTCAATGAATCTCTCAGCAATAAGATCGGCCCTAGCGTCTAATTGTTCAGTGTCCAAGCCCTCTCCTCTTAGTACTGCAATCATTGCATCATCAACTAAATCCATTGCGAGGTTTGTTAGTTCGCGGTTAGATCTCCAGCGATTGATGTAGAATGGATGGTTTCCTGAATTTGTAGATACAACAAATCTTTCTGGGTCCATGAGTTGTAAAAGGGCGAGTATTGCGGCAATTGAAAATGGAATCAAAAACAACGTGCTTATCATGAATGAAGAGATTAATGATGCGCCGCAAACTACCCACCACAAACCTTTGAAATCATCTAACCAATCCAATCTTTGATGAGAGAAACCGGTGTATGAATCCCGGCGCGTAGCCAATATATCTTCTACCGAAGAAGCCGCACCAACTCTCTTCACTCTAACGACACGGATCAAATCAGAATCTGCCAATATTGACAAAGAGTGATCTCCACATGAAGATTCTTTCAAAACAAATTCACTCATATCAGTACCCGATCTTACTCCTCGTGCTCGCATTCGCGGAGGGCCATCAATCCAAGATTGTAAAACGCCACTAAACCCTGCAATTAATCCGCAAGTTGCTGAAATCAATGCCATCCACAAGCCTTGTCCCCACTCGCGTTCCAAATCTGATTCTGGTAGCATTATCCACCAAACCAAAATAGAGATGCCAACGAAGCCTCCCCCAATTGCTGAAATTAGATTAGATACTCTTTGGCTCGCTCCAATCATTGATCTTACTTGCATTACAGATGCAATTAGTAATATTACGCTACTAACAATCAGCAAGATTATCGCGACATATCCTGCATTATGGAAGTCTTTTACTTTCGCACAATCCTCTTCCACTTCTTCATCTTCTATGTCTTTACAGTCATCGTAAATCGATTCATATGAATTGACCTCTCTCTCGCCAGTTACTGTTTCTTCCACGGCTACTTCTGTTAAACTGTAATCCACAGAATACTCCAATCCCCCTGATTCTTGATCAAGAGTTAGCCAAGATTCGTTAATTATCGAATTCGTGGCCAAAACTAAAGCAAAAACCGTTAATGCAAGAGCCATTTGTGCTCCTGATTTTCGATTAACTGTAACTGCCGGGGCAGGCATTGCGACTTGTGAGGACTCCTCGCCCATAAGAGGAGATGAATCCTCTCCGCTGATGAAACTTCACCTTGTAATTGGTGTCAAGCGTGCTTCTCTTTGAGCCATGCTTTCACATCATCTCTCGCTGAGAACCCTTTGCCTTCTTTAGTTCCAACAACTGTTTCAATCGCTGCTTCTGAAGCAATGTCCAGAATCCTGTCGCTGACTGGGCCGTTGAATACAATGGCTGCTGCTCCGTCTGCTTCTTCTGCTGCTGCTGCCAATTTTGCTGGAGTTACTGCGTCAGAGACTGTTCCGTCTACATTAACGAATACTGCGTTGTTTGCCTTGAGGTCAGCGATGTGATCGAAGTACTCGTGTACTTCTGCCGGCGCTTCCTCGTCCTCTTTCATTTCATCCAACCAAGCATCTGCGTCTTCAGTTGGCTGGTCTTCAGGTAATTGAGCTGCGAACTTCTCGACCTCAACCTTCTGTGAAAGGCACTTCGTCACCGTCTTTTGTGGAAGTAATTCCCACTCCTGACCAACTGGTGCTTGTGCAACGAAATCAATCTTCATTGTCTCGTTTAATTGGCGGAATAACATCTCTCCGCCACGATCCCCATCTATTGCTAAAATCACGTTTCCTTTACTGTTTGCAAGATCAATCAATTCTTGTTTTATTGACCCTGCTCCGTCACAAGAAATAGCATTCTTGACTCCGAAGTTTAGTAAATTCCTAACATCGTTTCTTCCTTCAACTACAATTAATGAGTCGCTTGATTCGATATTTGGACCACAAGTTAGTCCATGGAAATTCTTTGCTGTTCCGACTGTAAGAACGCTGCGAACTTCTTCGATTACTGTCTTTGTGGCCGCATCTCCAGAATTGACCATTTCGAGCAACAGATCTTTTGCACGATCAATTACGGCATTCACCTTAGTCGATCTTACATCTTGGATTTCCTTGACAGTAATTTTTGCTGCACAAGGGCCGATTCTGTCGATTGTTTCCAGACTTGATGCAATAATTGCTGTCTCTACATTGTCCATGCTACTTGGAATCAAAATCTCTCCGTTTACCTTTCCGCCACTGGACTTTACCTCGACGTCAACGTGACCGATTCTCGCGGTTCGTTGTAATTTCCTTAGTTCTAGATCTTCTCCGAGCAAACCTTCTGTTTGCCCCATAATCGCGCCAATTATATCCTTACGCTGGACGTTTCCGTTGACCTTTAGGTCTGCTTTGATGAGGTATTTCATGGCCTTGGCTTTACCGCCGCCTTTACCTCCACTGTTGTGTTTTCCTCTTCCCATTGGAATCTCTCCTTGTCCTAGCCAAAGCACTTCCTTTCAGTGAGCCTTTCGGCACATTTCCAGAGTGACCATTAGCGCTTCTTTTGGGAGGCGCTGGGCGGTCGTGAATTGGATTTGAACAATACTCCCACTTGCCAACCCTTCTTGAATCCTATCCCTAAATAATAGTAAAAATAGCGATTTCTTATCCAGCAATGAGGTTCAAGTGGTAAGAGTTCCTCGCTAAACTGTGACCGGCGAGAATGTGGGGGCACTTACAGTGTTCAGGACGACTACCGAAGTTATGCTTCGCGATGGAGTTTTGACTCGTGAAGAGAAGCGCCTAATCATAAAACTTGCAAATGCCTTGGGACTATCTCCTCAAGAGCCCGCAGACATCTATTCGGCTATTCGTGAAGATAGAGAAACTTCCCCTGGCAGAGAAGTTACACCAAATGAGCAGCGCTTAGTCTATACTAGAGTTTTCGAAGTGGCTATTGTAAATGCATCCCTATCTAAGGATGAATTCGCCGTCCTGGCTCATCTGAGAGATCAATTTAGCATCGACGATAGTGATCATGAAAGAATTGAGGCTGATTTACGTGACATGATTCGTCAGAAGACGGAAGATGAGAACGTTGTCGACAAACTGCTGGGAACGCTCAAAGATAGTGTTTCACTTGTAGGAAGCCTATTTGATAGTGTTAGAACAAAAAGCGCATGAGGTGAGGTTTTGGTCGACGACCTAGACGCACTTTTCGACCAAGGTTTGCCTAAAGGACGTAAGGCGATTGCGTTTCTGAAAACCACATATGATTGTGGCTCACAAGGCTTGGTTAACCGATCAATAACTGACAAGGTTTTACAGAAAAGTGGGCTTTCTTTCCATATTGGCACCGATGATCCAACGATGCGAAGAATCGCTTCTTGGATTTTGACAAATCACAAAGAAAGAATTGGTGATTTAATCAAGCGCCTATGGAAAAGGTGCGGCAGAGAAGATGTAAAACTGATAGGATTGTTAATTGCCAATACTGAAGGAAATGCGTGGGCTATAATGTTAGATCTGATTGACAAGAGTATACCTCTTGATTTGACATTAGAGGTGGCTGAGGAGATTAAACGCTCAGGGCGCAAAATACCGTCAGCCGGTTTTTTGCAGCAAAAGAATACAAATAAAATTCAAATGCAAAATGCGATGTTAATTGCATCTCTAGATATGAAAGAGGAATATGCCGACTTGGTTCGTAATGCGCCGAAGGGAGGAGAGTTGTTCGAACGCATTAGAATGCGTGCTCTCGATGCGTGAGTTTTTGTTGTGCCTAGTTATACGCATACCCATGGCAGACCGATTTCTTCCTGCTGACGACCCTGTACTAGAAGAAGTCCTGAATTGGACGGTTGCTAGGGATGCCCAAGATATTCGAAGATTGTTAGAATGGTTGCCTCTAGCTCGTTCTTCAAAAGAAAGGAGAGCCCTTCTTTCTAGAGTTCATGAATTACTTAGCGAAGTTGAGTTATCTCTAAATGGATTAGATTCGATGCACTGAGGAGATTTAATGCACACTGGGATTATTCTTGCCGGAGGTGAATCCAGCCGGATGGGTGAAGATAAATCTCTGATCAATTCCAATGTAGAAAGGCTGGCTAATGAGATGAGGAAATCTGGTTGTACGCGTGTTATTGTAATGTGTGGAACTAAACTACGAGCAAATCTATTCGATGAGGAATGCGTTGTTGATTCTAAGGAAAGTCTTGCAGAATCTTTGTTAGATGTAATTTCCAAGATTACAGGAATTGTACAATTGGCTCCTTGTGATGCATACTTAGCAGATTCTGTTTTGTTTTCAAATATTCAAGGAATCCCTACTGACGATTACGGCAACAGGCAGCCCCTTCTTGCTAAGTTTTCCACTGGTGAAGAGCTGGTTCATTCCAAGAAAATTTCTGAAATGTTCAAAAAAATTCCTTCCTGTGAAGGAGGAATAAAGGCAAGAAATACCAATACCCCCGATGAATTCAAGGAGATTCTATCTTACCTGAACTAAGCATGTCAATTACCATTGGATACAACAAATGTTCCTTCAGTTTTACTTTTTCAGCCAATGATTCTTCATCGTCTTCCAAGAGTACATCGACCTCTTCCTGAGCGATAATCGGACCTGTATCCATCCCACTATCAACAAAATGTACAGTACAACCGGATTTTGTAGCTTTGGCCGCAATTACATCTCTATGGGCGTGCGCTCCGGGGAAATCTGGCAACAAAGAAGGATGAATATTCAATATTCTTCCTGCCCATGGTTTGACAAATGCTGGTGTCAGAATTCGCATGTATCCTGACAATACAATCACTTCAATATCATATTCTAACAATGCTTTTGCCACCTCGTTTTCATGAGCTGAGCGCCTATCTAAACGATCGATTATATCAGGCAAGGGTATGGCTAGTGCATTAACTCCAAGTGCTTCCGCTTTAGACAAACCTGAAGCATTTAGCTTGTCGCTAATGACTACACTTGTTGTGTGCAAACATCTGTTTTTTTGCTGATGGCGGACCAATGCTTCCATTCCTGAACCTGAGCCTGAAATGAAGATTGCTAGGCGCAACGGCTCATTCAAAGTCCCGATTCGAGGAAGTTTCCAATCCTCTGCCATATACCTGCGAGGGTAGATTCGGCAATATGCCTTCGGCTTTGAAAGGAGATTATTGATAATGGGGGCGTTGATGAACTGTCATGACCGAGCGACTCGAGACTGTGGACGACATAGTCGAAAAGTACGCTGTCGTCAGCAGCCCTATCAAAAGCAGAATTTATGTTGGCCTTGGATCAATCTTTGTGATTTTTTCGATAATAGGAATTTGGATACCCGGTTGGCCTACTGTATCATGGGCTGTTCCTGCCGCATTCTTGTTTTCTTTATCAAATGAAAAACTGTTTAGATGGACGCTTACAAATCGTTACTTTGGCAATGCTCTATTCGAGTATTATGCTACAGGTAAGACTTTGCCTCAACATGTCAAAATAATCATTTCTGGAATGATCGGCTTGATGACAACTACTTCTGCATACTTTGTTTGGTTTGTTTCAACTAAAGGAGATGGCGTTCTAATGGACCCCTCTTCATGGAATGGATCTGATGAAAATGCATATGGTGCAATCACAATTCTTCTGGTTGGATTTATTGGCATGGTTTATGTTTCAACCATGGTAAAATCTAGGAAATAATTAGTGCCTGAATAGCCGGTGTCCGGTAAATAACATCGCAATCCCTCGTTCATTGGCCTCATCGATTACCTCTTGGTCTCGAATTGACCCTCCTGGATGAACGATTGCTGCGGCCCCTGCTGCTGCTGCTTGCTCGATTCCGTCTTTGAATGGGAAGAAAGCATCGCTTGCTAGAACACAACCTTTGCCTCTCTCGCCTGCCCTACGTGCTGCGATTCTAACCGCCTCTACCCTACTGGTTTGGCCTGGCCCAATGCCTACGGTTGCAAGACCTTGAACCATTACAATGGCATTCGATTTTACTTGCTCACAAACGCGGACTGCGAATTTCATTGATGCAATTTGGCTGTCCGTTGGAGCAATTTCAGTCACGACTTTTGCTTTCTCCCAATCGATGACTGGTGCTTCCTCTGTTTGGATTAACCAGCCTCCTTCGATAGGTTTGCGTACTGTCTTTCTTGGCAGTGGTGCCAATCTGTCGTTTGGAGAATCGATTGTAAGAATCCTGCGATTTTTCTTCTGCATCAGAACTTCCTTGGTTCCATCTTCATATGCCGGCGCCATCAATACTTCAAGGAAAAGAGGAGTTAGAGCCTCTGCGAATTCCATTGTCACTGGCTCGTTTACACAAATAATTGAGCCAAAAGCGCTCTCAGGATCACTCGCTAAAGCTGCCTCATATGCCTCTAACTGTGTTTTGCCCAATGCCGCCCCACACGGATTGTTATGTTTTACAATCACACAAGCATGAGGGGTTTCTGGCCATTCATCGCTAGATAGTGAGCGACATAATCTAAGGGTTGCATCGGCATCTGAATAATTATTGTAACTCATCGCTTTAGTTCCTTCAACTAAAGCGGTAACCAGCGTCTCGCCATCTGGAGCATTAGGATCTACATACAGGGCTGCTGCCTGATGAGCGTTTTCCCCATATCGAAGCGTTTGCATTCTATGAGCTGCAACTGTCATTGAATTTGGAAGGCGCATTGATTGTTCTTCTGTATCATCACTATCTTCTGGCAAGCCCTTCCATCTGCTCGCTAGTTCATTTGCAATCGCACTGTCATAGGTTGCTGTGTGCTCATATGCCTTGAGTGCAAGGTTTCTTCTTGTTTCCAAAGAAACCTGTCCAGATTGTAATTCTTCTAGAACTGATGAATAATCTCCTGGGTCACAAGTGATTACTACATTTACGTGATTTTTTGCTGATGCACGCACCATTGTTGGTCCGCCAATGTCCACCATTTCCAGCAAATCCAAATCTTTCAGAGGAGGTTTGGTTGCCGCTGCGTCGCTGAAAGGATACAGATTGCATGCAACAACCTCTATCATTGGATATCCTAAATCGTCCAGTCCTTTGGCATCGTTTTCATTCTCGAGCCTGCACAATAGCGGGCCATGAATTGCTGGATGGAGAGATTTTACTCTCCCATCAAAAATTTCCGGGTGTCCTGTAACGTCAGATACTCCAATAACATCTAATCCAGCTTCTCTTAATTTTCTAGCAGTTCCGCCAGTTGAAACCAACTCATAGCCAAGACGATCCAAGCCTTTTGCGAAGTCAATTATTCCAGTCTTATCGTAAACTGATAGCAAAGCGCGGGGACGGGAGGTCGACTCCATGTGTAGTACCCGTTAGGAAAGGGATTTGGGGGAGTCTCATGAAGGTGCCGACTCAATCTCCTCTTGCGGAAATTACCTGATCGACCCTCAATAAGCCGCAAGCAGACTCGCAGGCGGCCGAAATTGCATGTTCTAGAGTGTATGTTGGAAGCCAGACTGCTTTGATTTGGCCTGCTTTTCCAGATTGAGTAATTCCACTATCGATTTTACCACTTCTGTGAAGTGAACGAAGTTCTAGTAAAGTATCGATTCTATCTTCACCAGCGTTTGCTGCTAGTGCCGCTGGAATACTTTCGATTGCTCGAGCGAAGGCCTCCATGGATAATCTCTCTCTGCCTGAACAATTTTCAGCAGCTTCGCGAATTCGCAGTGAAGTTGCCATATGCAAACTGCCACCTCCGAGAATTATTGAATCGTCTTCCTTTGCTAAACAAGTCGAGCGCAGTGAATCAAATAGCCCCCTTATGGTTTCTTCAGCAGCAACTCCATCTGCCCCTCCGACAAGAATTGTAACTATGCCAGCATTTTGTCCGACTTCAAGAATTATTCTTTCCTTGACTCCTTCAGAGCCTTCTAGACGTTGATGTTCAAGCCTGGCCAAGTCACCTAGGCTCGAAGATATATCACTGATATGATCGCACAATTCTGCGCCGCAGGCTTTTGCTACATCTTCAGCAATCGGCCTTTCTAATCCGCCTAAAGCGAAAATACCCGAATCGGCTAGAGAATGAAGAACTCTTGAGTCGATTCCCTCGGCTGAAAATACTATATTTGCACCAGAAGCCTTTACTTTGCTAATTATCTCATCGATTTTATCCTGCTCTGCGTCTATGAAACGTTCGTACTGTTCAGGAGTTTCGATTTCAATTTCGGCAGATACGACTGATTGTTCTAATTCCAGAGGGCACGATAGAACTGACACTTTTGATTGGTTTAGCTCTCGAGGCATCCTCTCCAAAGCTAGCCTCTTTTCCAAAATAATACCTGGAATAAGTGTAGATGTTGCTGGAGTGCCTTCTCCTGCTTTTGCCATTCTGACACGCTCAAAATCGCTATCAGGAATCATTTCAACCGCTTGAGAAATTAATTTTGAAAGATGGTCTAATGCTACTTCTGTAGAGCGCCCAACCAACGCTGTCCTAGCAACTTGCTCGAGGTTGCTTCCTGCTGCTTGTGACCTAGATTCAATTTCGTCAATTGTGTGTGAAAGAGCCATCTGATATCCTTTTACTAAAATCAGAGGATGTAGTCCTCTCTCCAGCAAGCGCCCCGCTTCACTCATCAATTCGCTAGCAAGAAGAATACAGCCCGTGACTCCATCTCCGCAAGCATTTTCCTGACTTTCTGCCAAACTCACAAATGCCTTGGCAGCGGGATGTTTTACCAATAATTCTGCTACAATCTTTGCTCCATCATTAGTCACGGCGGCTTCCCCGTTGGTTTTGTACAACATTTTGTCCAGACCATTTGGACCAAATGTACCTCGGAGTACGTTGCCAAATGCAATTGCAGCTCCAACTAATTTCTGGGTTACTCCGGGCCCACTAGTTACCGATGTGGAAGAATTCGTTATCCTCACCGGGGCGGTTCCCGAACCATCAGGGGCCTGTGCCATGAATACAGCGGGAATGTTGCGACTTCATCAATCCATCTTTCATCGAATTAGCAAGAATATCCAGAAAGCCGAACATATTGCGAGCATAGCCGTTGTCCATTTTAGATGCTGCATGGCGTACTCCGGAAGCCCGTCTTCTTTGTCGATTAGTTTTCTTGCTTCCTCTTCATGAATTTCTCTTTGTCCGACAGACCAAGCGCTTGCAGCAACTCCGCCAGTCACTACAGCTAGAACGCCGAATAAAACCATTGTAGCAACTGTCGCAAAGCCTTGATTGTATACTTCGAGTTGTGCAGGGCCAAGAATTACAGCAAGAGTTGGCATGAATGGCAGATAATAAGACATGAATATGCTAACTGGACTGTGTTTGTTCGGTTCTTGTTCTGGAGAAGTGTTTTCATGGCGCCACACATAATGCCAGCCAGCCCAATCGGCTACTGCAGTCATCACGCTGGCTGAAACAGTCAGCATGAGAAGTGAGGGCATGCCTAACCCAAAGGGGCATGCCTTCAATAGGATGTCGGAAAAAATGATTTCAACGTCTTCGTTTCTTAGATTTCCTTCCGCGTTTAGAATATTCCCAAGCCTTCGATTCTCTTGCTCTGCGTTCAAGAGTCTCATGATGGTCCTCGACAGGTACATGCACATCGTCTGGCATTTCACCAAAAGATGCTACTGAAAGTTTCATTCCCCCCAGTTCATCTTGTAAATCTCGAATATTTTCTCCGCCTTTACCGATTAATGTGGACACTACTCCTTTTGGAGCGTAGATCTCTGCTGAATTAGTTCCTGTGATTTTTACTCCGCAAGAAACTCCAACCCAATCTCGAATTTTCTTGATTAATTGATCTCTTGCTAGAGCTGCGATTGGAGATATTCCATTATTGGACCTCACACCGTCTACTGGAACTACTGCTATTTCAGAACCGAATGCAAACATTTCATGGGTGATTTTTCCACTAGGGAACTCTACGACTTCAATGACTGGCCTAGCTAATTCCTCCTGCATTCCACTGGGGGGTTTTACTGTCATTCTCAACTCTAGTACTTGTTGAATCTGTCCTGCTTCCACGTGCAAAATTGTATCTAGAACTTGGCTCACTAAACCTAACTCAACCTTTCCAATTAACCTCTGAATTGCCTCCAAGGCTGAATTTGCGTGAGTTACTCCCAGCAAGCCAACTCCCGCCAAACGAACGTCGGCAAAGATTTCGAAATCTCTAGCTCTTCGTACTTCATCAAAAATTACGAAATCTGGCCTTACTAAGAAAATAATTTCAGCAGTCTTCTCTAAGTCGCCCTCTAAAGGAGCATATTGAGTAATTCTGTTTGCTAATTGTAAATCTCTTGGCGCTTCCATCGTTTTTACCATTGCTCCAACATCCTCATCCAAGTACTCGGCGATGGCTTGAGCGAGCGTGGTTTTTCCTGAACCCGGACGCCCGCAAATAAACACTCCACGGTGATGGTCAGAAAGTCTTGAGATCAGTTTTGGATCTATTTCGTAATCACTCAATGACAACTTGGCAACTGGTCTTACAATAGTGATTTCTCTAGCATCTGCAAACGGGGGCCATGCACAAGAAATTCGTAAATCTCCAAGTTGGATTACTTGGCAGCCTTTGCGATCTATTTCCAAAAAGCAATCTGAACGATCTCTATTTTCTTCAACGAGTGAGAGAATTTCTTCCTGTAATGCTTCCAATCGGAGCGTGTCCCATCCGCCATCGTCTGCGCCTTCAACATCGGCAAGACGTAAGTTGCCGATCCCACCTGCTTTGGTTCTTGGAGGACAGTCCGCTTTCAGAAACAATGTGTGCACATCGTCCTCAATTAGATTCTCAAGAATCTCGGGTAAATCGGGATGGCTAGAAAAGGTTGCCATGCACGCAGGTGTGCGTGTGAAGTCCTTGACACTTCGCTATCAAACGGTTGCTGGCTCTAGAGAATAATAGGTCCACCACAAATATGCAGTAGTTAATCCACAAATGACTACACCAGGGCCTGCTGGCATGCCGATTGCAGTACCAAGAACTACCAGAACCCAAGTGCATACAATGAATGATGTGATTGAAATTATCCTAGCTCTATCAATCCCAAGTTGTATCTTAAGTTCATCCCACCGGATTGCTCCCCAAATAACGATGAATGCCAACACGTAAACGCTAGTGAAAATCATGGCGTAAAACATAGAATCCGTAACATAATAATTGAATGGCACACTACCTAACGAAGTCGTCCACAACTTCTTCAGAGGATCCTCAAAAGTCGTTAATAGATACAATACTGCGCCTAGGCTCACCACCAAGAATAGTGGATTGGTAGATGCAAAAGAATCGATTACTCCTGACAATTCAGGCAGGGGCTCTAGAACGAATAGCGGTTCGGAATCTTCAGGTGCTGAACTGCCGGCCATAGTGGGGCGAGACGGATTGGATTCTTCAATGTGGCCTTGGAATAGGTAATTCTCGCAGGGCCTTTTCAGTCCATCTAACTCCTCTTAACGCCGCTCCGTAATCGGGAGTCGGGGTCCAAATTTCATTAGACTTAAATTTGTTAACTGCTGAAATCATGTGTTTCAATTCGGCTTCAAGGGGAGAGTTGGCGGAATCGCACAAAATTTCTACTTCTTTACCTTCAGAAATCAAAATCACCCTATCGTGAATGTCTAAATCAAATCTTAGACTAGCATTGGACCCTACCAATGTTACTGTCCTTCTTTCCTGGCTGGCTTGCCAAGCAACATCGATGACTGCTTCAATGCCGTGAGGGAATTCTAGAGCGATCCTTGCTTCGATTTGATCACCTTCCACATTGATTGCACTTGGTTCTGATTCGCTCATAATGTGACACATCAAATCGATTGCATGAATCCCTAGTGACTCGACTACGTTCCCCCCAGATGGGGCTTCCCTCATACTTCTACGAACAAAACGAAGAGATTCCAAGCGTCCTAATTCGCCGTTATTGATCATCCGATTAGCTAATTCCACACCGGGGTGGAATCTCAATAACAAGCCTACTCCAAGTATTCTGCCGTTCTCTCTCGCACATGCAATTACTTGTGCCGCATCCAATTCCGAACAACCCAAGGGTTTCTCGACTAAGACGTGATACTTCTGAGAGAGTAGTTCACGCGCTTGAGAGGCATGATTTTCAGAGGGTGTTGCAATGACAACAAAATCGGCTTCAATGCCTTCCATTGTGGAGCTAGTCGTATCTGCAAGTACTGCGTATTTCCTTGCTTCTAAAGAGGTGTCAACAACTGTTACGCTCTCAATCAATCCTTTGTCCCTAAGGGATGCCAGAACTCTGAGATGGTTTTGGCCCCATCGGCCACACCCTAGTAAGGCAACTTTGAGCACGTGCCATCCACTGAACGCTCAGTCTTCAGCCTTGTCATCTTCTTCGGTTTCAGAAGATTCAGAAATATCGGATTCTGAGTGTGATTGAGTTGTTACCAACTGTACAAAGTCCACTTCTTCTAGAGTATCTAAGTGAGTAACTGTGATTCCTGCATGAGAAATTGCATAAATGTAATCGCCCATGAAAATAGAACGCCGGATATTGTAAGAAGACCACCAGTGATTTTCTTCAGTTTCATAGAGATGGGAATGGTTAACTTCGCCGTGGATTTCTAGGCCATCTTCTGTCACATTAACAATAATCAATTTGCTAACCCAATCATAATCATAGTGATAGCGCCCATTATCATCATAATAGTAGTTGTAACGATAGGTGTTTAGTGGAACTGCTAACATCTCTTTAGGAGCCCAATATTGGAATGCTTTGTGTTCCCAGGTTGCCTCAGACCAGGCCCAAGACCAACCGTCACTAGGGTCTGCGACTGGTGAAAGGGACAATACTTGTGACAGTTGAGGGTCAGAAAAGTTTGAGACGTTGAAAAGCGAAAGGCGTGTATGGCTCCAATCAAGACCAAGTCCAGTTTCTTCATCTGCAGGACCTAGCCCAATCGTCAAAATAGCATCATCAGACAGAGGATGGATGTACGTAGATACTCCTGGAACTTCTAATTCGCCCATGATTTGAGGCGAGGTTGGATTACTCAAATCGATGGTCCATAGCGGATCCATATTCTCAAATGTGACAATGTATGCTCTATCTTCGACAAATCTTGCAGACCAAATCGTTTCATTGTAAGCGATTCCATCCACTCTGCCCATTTCCAAAAGCCTTGTTTTACCGCTTTCTACATCTAGTGCATGAGAGAGTGTGATTACGTGGTTTTCCATGGGCTCTGGAGCCTCCATCCACCATCGCCCCCATTGGCCGGTCGTAGTAGCGACTCTAATTACACCCTCATATTCTGAGATTGAAAATTGATCTAGGATTGTGCCATCAACTCTTCCAGATCCCGTATATGTTGTTTCTCCGGCTTCGCTGATATCGAATGTGTGAATATTTGTCGATTCCATCATTTCATCATGACCCCAAAACCACCACCAATCCCATGCATTTTCGGTGATGATAAGTTGGTCCTGAGAAGCATATACTTGTGGCCAGTTACCTACTATGTGGTCTGCCTCGAATTCCAAATCCTCTGAAATTAAATCAATTGTAAAAATACTGGTGTACCCTCTGTTAAGAGCGTCTTCAGGCGCAGCAAAATCGGAACACTCGTCACCACTCATATGATGAGTAATAATTTCACTACCTATGCGTTCATGAATTTGTGGAATCATGTCTTCAAGAGTGATTTCATTCATTACATCTCGATTGTGCTCCATTGCTTCTTGTGCTGCAACTTCCCTCATATTCCTGCGTTCTTCTTCGCTGTAGTCAGAATCCCAGTAATTATCAGGATAATTGATCCAAGTTCGTAATTCTGGAATATTCATCCAGGTGTGAGTTACGGCTCTAACCGTTCCTAAAACCTCTCTTGCAGTCATGTAGTATCCTTCGATATACAACTCACGATTCAATTCAGGAGAAGATGATTCAGACACATTATACACTGTAAATTTAGTCAGAGTACTTGTTCTCCACCCATACCAGTCCCCCTTCCAATTCATTGCATCTTGAAGCGGATCGTCAGAATCAATATTCCAGCTTGATACTGTGGAGACGACTACTAGCAAGTCGCCGTTTAGCATCATCGCTACAGGGTTACCTTGAATTGGAGTAGTGGATGAATGTTCGATTTCTCCGAATTCTGGAACATCCATAATGTGTAATGAACCATCGTTAACAAAGAAGATATTGTAGCCATTCGTCTTTACAAAATCGGCCTCGTCTACTCCTTGTTCTTGATTATTGGTTCCTGAAAAGTCCACTCCTTCTTGGCGTGTTTTTGGCGAAGTTGTTGGCGCACTAGTGCTAGAATCATCAGACATTTCGGCACCATCTTCGAGCCAAATGCCCCCGCCCCAATAATACACTTCATCTACAGCTTGGAGCAAACTGGTTCTAGCTTCTTCTTCGATACTGGATTTCAAAGCGGCTTCGAGGTCTTCGCAGTTTGAATATACCTCTAAATTAGGCGATCCTATCGATCTTTTCGTAATATCTCCAAGATCTATCTCTGCCATTTCATAAGATTCTTTTTCGGAATCTGCTAATCCAAGGCATCCTGAAGCACCCATAATCAAAACCAAAAAAATTGCTAACAACGGCTTGGAATTATTGCAGCCCATGATTGTCGCTGGCCATAGTAATATAATGTAACATTGGTAACGTGATTGTAACAATCAACCCATGAGAATATGAATTAGTTCATCAAGGCACTGCCAATGTCGAAGGATGGAATTAGTCCAATCAAGAAGTGGGTAATGCGCCAATATTGGCGTATGCAACAATCCCAATCAATCATTTCAATGGGGTTATTGGGCTCATCACTTACCCTCCTATTGTGGCCTTATGTTAGTTGGAGATTTTCGAAAAGTTGCGAGGAGTCTCTCTGTTTTAGTAATTCGGTTTTAGGAATCCCTGCAACATATCTAGGATTGCTTGGCATCTTCTTTAGCCTTGTTCTAATCGTGCTCTGTATCGGCTATCTTTACGATAGAGTCTTTTCACTTTGGACTGCACAACGTAGTGTTGATTTCGAACGTAATCCTTTTTGGACATATGCCATTTCTCCGATGTTCATGATGAACATGGCGATAACCGCTGAAAATCTAAAGCGCAATTCGCCAGATGATGAAGATTTACAAAAACAAATGGATTGGATTTTGAACTACTGCAAAGAGAATGCAGATACTGAAATGTGGGCAAGAACTGTCCAACACTGGGACAAACATATTTCCGAGACCCCTACTTTTTGGTTCTTAGATGATGAGACTATGTCGAATGCCAGAGCCACGAAAATCGAGGATGAGAATTGATGGGCATTGAGATAGAAAGGCGTTTCTTAGTAGATGGGCGTAATGACAAGCCTTGGAGAACTGGAAAGTCTAGTAGAATGTTCCAATGTTATTTGAAAAATGTCACTCACAATGACGGGAAAATAATGTGGAATGGAAATTTGCTCGTTGAAGAAGAGCGCACTCTCTCCAACTTGACAACATGGAGAATTAGATTGGTTGATGATACTGTAGTTCTAACAGCAAAGGGGCGGAGAATTGGCGCTACTGCCGCCGAGTATGAATGGAATCTTTCCCTTGAATTATACAATTCTTTGTCATTAGATGGCCTACCCTCGATAAAAAAAATCAGGCATTATTGGACTGGGGCTGACGGATTGATGTGGGAAATTGACGAATTCGAGGGTTCTATCGCTGGCCTAATTATTGCCGAAGTTGAATTGGATAAAGAAGACCAAGAAGTCATTCTTCCAGAATGGGTGGGTTTAGAGTTGACTAATCTTTCCGGTTGGTCTAATGCTTCACTATCTCGAATGATCAAAGATTCAGAGCCGAGTTAATTCGCTCAATATCGTTCTTAGTGATCGAAGGGTGAACAGGTATTGCAACTAACCTATGCGCAATATCTTCACATATTGGTAATGTCGAATTATGTTGAATGTGCCCAGAATATACCTGGTGCCTGTTACAGGGTATTGGATAATGCACCCTCGCATCAACTCCCATTGAATCTAATTTTGAAATTAGTCCGCTAGGATTATCACTCAATATGCATAATTGATGCCACGAGTGTTCAGATTCGGGTCTAATTTTTGTTGTGTGATTTAATGAATTGGAATTTTCTCTTCTTATGTCGATCCATTTATCTAAGTGCTTTAATTGAACTCGGCCAATTGCTGCAGAAACTTCGCTGATTCTCAG
>TARA_B100001113_G_scaffold46609_1_pt1 | contig 16324 bp, 17 predicted proteins | sample TARA_B100001113 | Tara Oceans TARA_B100001113 (sample SAMEA2622402) | marine metagenome | biome: marine biome (ENVO:00000447); feature: deep chlorophyll maximum layer (ENVO:xxxxxxxx); material: "saline water (ENVO:00002010), including plankton (ENVO:xxxxxxxx)" | depth 50 m | reverse complement strand
GGAGGTAATTTCCCCTTCTTCTTGCGTCGTGGGATTAGGCCCATGGTATGCTCTCAAGCAATTCGGGGTTTCAACGTTCGCCGAATGTGTGGCTATTGTGTGCTGTTCAGGAAGGTACTAGCTCGGCCCAGCCTTTGAGTTGCAAAAACATAGCCATGCCCTCATCAACAACATACTCGCTTCCCGAATTACCATCTATCTCTCTATCATTTATTATCGCTCTAACATCGTCGATTAAGAGGCGTATTTTGGTATTCTCACTTCCTGCGAAAACAATTGCCTCCTTCAACGGATCAAATGGTTTAGAACCGTCCGGATCCAGTCTTTCGAAGGGTATCTCGGTGACTCTGAGACCTGATTTGCCATGGAGGCTCCCGAGATGGCGTATTACTCTCTTGACATCGACCGTTACATTCTCATCTGTTTCTCCACCTATGACTGAAACTGAAGAGTTCGCTCTGACGAGTGCCCAAAAGAGACTTGTCCCGCTCTCCCCGAAAACATTGGTAGAGCCTCCCTTTAACCTTGAAACGTGATCTTCGCTAGAAGCCATTTCGATTAGTTTGGTCATCGTACTGTGACTCGCTGGGTGATTCTGACTCTTTGCTTGTTCTATCAGGCTCTTGATGGTGGGTGAATCCTTTCCCCCTTTCGAAGCTTCAGCGAGCATATTAGAGATTCTTTCAATGCCCTCATCAAGCCTCCTCGACCATCCAGAGTCTTTCCTCTGAGATGTGGATACATCTAGCCCGACACCCCGGATATAGGTGACTATCTCCCTTCTTGCGTTGGAGTCGAGATGGAAGAGAGAAGGGTCTCTCAGGTGTATGTGGAAGCCTCGATGGCCTGAGAATGTGAATTGTGCATAGTCTCTGTTGAATCCGAACTCCGGCTCTAGGAAGTCGTTCCAGAGGGACCATGCCTGATCTTGTATGGCAGATATTAGATTGGGAAAATCAGTGGGGCTGATGCCGTGCAGATGATCGCCGTCTAAATCGAATATTAGGTCGGCTCCTCTCCAGCCCTTTTCAGACATCGTTCTTTGAGACGGATCATCATAGTAAGCCGTTGAGTGAAAGCATGAATGAGGGAATCTTTGGCAGAGGTAGGAGTGGAGTGCTCCTGCATCCGTAAATGAGCGATGCCGATCGGTTGGCCTGTCGCCCCATGGCATGAACATCCACTCACGACGCCTGAGGCGAGGAGGGAGCCAGATATCGCTTGGTTCCATGGACCTATAGAAGTCAGCGAACCTCGAACCTATACGACTCCAACCCTTCGCCACATCAAAGCGATTGGAAGGAAGGCCTTCAAGATGGCGTCATTCCATCCTTAGGCCTGGAACCGTTTTTGGCTCTGTTGAGGGCTCTGCTCCTGTCAGTTCCAGATAGGCCTCGTATGACAGATACTCGCCATCATGAACTATTGCCTCTGAGAATTTCAAGGGCTTTCCGGTCTTAGCGCACTTTGGACCAAGTTGGCCAGTTGCGGTGGATAGCCTCTCAGCATCGGGCATGTATCGCCCAAGGAGCACAGATACTTCATGGTGGCGATTGTCATGGAGTCTGCCAAGGCAATTTATACAACCTCGTCAGCGCCTATGCTATGACGACTCGTTACAGTATAGGCCATTCACCGGATCCAGATGACGCATTCATGTTCTATGCCATGACTGAATCCCTGATAGATACGGGCGATAGGCGATACGAACATGTCCTTGTTGACATACAGACGCTCAATCAACAGGCACTGGATGGCGCACATGATGTAAGCGCTGTCTCAATACACTCCTACCCGACAATTTCCAATAATTACTCTTTGATGAATTGCGGCGCTTCGATGGGAGAAGGATACGGGCCGATGATAATATCCACTTCGGAATCTTCTGTTCAGGAGGCCTCTGAATCTACGATTGCAATTCCCGGACTTGGCACTTCTGCTTATCTGGCATTGAGACTCGCCTTAGGCGATGTTAATGTGGAAGTCATGCCATTCGACGAGATTCTTCCTTCAGTAGCATCTGGAAAATCAACTCATGGCTTGATTATTCACGAGGGGCAACTGACTTGGAAAGATGAAGGGGTTCACCTGGTTTTAGATCTGGGGGTGTGGTGGAATGAAAAAACGGGTCTTCCACTACCCCTGGGTGGAAATGTCGTGCTGAAATCTCATGGCTCAGAGATGTGCGAGCATATCGCCAATGACGTGCGGCTCTCTATAGAGCATGCGATATCAAATCCTGAATCCGCACTGTCATTCGCAAAAAAGTGGGGCAGAGGGATATCCGACGAAACTAACGAAAAGTTCGTTGGGATGTATGTCAATCAACGGACTATCGATTATGGCGACGATGGGCGTGAGGCTGTGATGAGATTCTTAGAAGAGGGGCAATCGATCGGATTGGTAGATTTGGACTTTGACCCTCGAGCCATTGATTTCATAGGCAGGGCACATAGTCGATAAAACATGGATAAGCCAGAGATATCTGAGTTTGACTCAGTCGATCCAGCACCTGCAAGTGAGATACTGTCGGTGCCAAGCTTAAGGCAAACCATATGCGATGAAAATGAAAGAATGTTTCAAAGAATGAGAGCGCTTTTCGCATTGAGGAATATCGGTGGTGTTGACGCTGTTGAAGCGCTTGCAGCCGCTTACTCCTCCAAATCAGCACTCCTAAAGCATGAGATTGCATATGTGATGGGGCAAATGCAAGATCCTGCAGCAGTACCTCACCTCATAGATCGTCTCGAAGATCATGACGAAGATCTCATGGTACGTCATGAGGCAGCCGAGGCTCTAGGAGCGATTGGGGATAGAATCGCATTAGCCACATTAGAGAAATTTGTAGACGATCCGGAACCGGTTGTCGCCGAGTCCTGTGAAGTTGCAATGGACCTTCTAGAGTACGTCGCATCCAAATCCTTAGACTACGGAGTAACTGACTGAATACTTCTTTGAACTAAACCGGTATCCATCCCACAAACATCGACGAGGAAGCGCGCAAGCCCCTCTACAGACTGTTCATCGAGTATATTGGATACCTCCGAACGGAAGTACTGGTCCATTCTGCTGGGTGTTAGCCCTATCTTATCAGCAGCAATTCGAACAACCTCTTCTCTCCTATGATTGTCATTGATGAAGGCCTGGTAGTTTGAGATTAGCTCGGTTTTGGCTTCCAATATGTCTTGATTTTCAGATGACTCGTGTGTTGCGAAGACGCCGAATACCATTGGAAGACCTGTTGAACGGGTCCACTCAGCTCCGAGGTCCAATTGGACGAGAGATGGATGTTCTGAAGCTGCCCTCAATGCCCTGTCTCCTATGAGTAGGGCTCCATCACACTGTTGAAGCATTGAACTCAAATCAGGCCCCAAGTCTATTGTACGAGGGTCTAGCCCCTGTTTATCCAAATACCATCTTAGCAGTCTTTTTGAGGTCGATGAATCGGTTGGGAATGCTATATCCCTCATGTGATCCGGAGGGCGATCTCCGAATAGAAGTACACTCCCAACATGGCCCATTGAGACGATACCAAGGTCTCCGACGAGACGTAGGCTGTCGCTGTGCTTCGCAAAATCAGCAGAGGGTATTGGAGCCATTAGGCAGTCCCTTCGAAGTACATGCCCCGTCAACCATGAAGGGGGGGCTGGCAATATCCTCCATTTTTCTGAAAGGTTGTGATACAAAGGATCACAATTTGTGAATGCGACGCGTCCTATGGTCCTATTCCACACGATATCACCTCAATACTGGTAGGGCCTTCGGTTCTGAACGGTTTTTCAACGTGTGTGGTTTGAATCTCGTATATGTCGTATTTCTTTGAACGGCATCCTGTCCCGTAGACTCAATCATACGTATTAGGCCGTCCATGCCTGTATTGAGGGGTGTGCTAGAACCTGCAGAGTGCATAATTTCCTCCTTCTCAACTGTTCCATCGAGATCATCGGCCCCATTGAGAATCGCCAAAGAGGCTAGATCATCTCCGATATTCATCCTGTAAGCCTTTAGATGTGGTATATTATCAAGCATAAGTCTGGATATGGAGATTGTTCTAAGGACCTCTTCAGCACTTGGTATCTTAGCCTCAGGTAAACGTGTTTTATCAGGCAGAAATGGATATGGCACGAAGCATTGGAATCCAGAGGTGTCATCCTGCAATCTTCTAAGCAAGTCCAAATGGGTGATTCTGTCTTCAAGTGTTTCAACGGTACCAAACAACATGGTACAATTCGTTGGGATACCCACTTCATGGGCTGATCTATGGATTGAAAGATACTCGAGACTGGATTCTTTACCTCTGCATATTCTATCCCTCACGGAATCTACGAGGATCTCCGCACCGCCGCCAGGAATTGCATCTAAACCCGCATTCATTAGCCTGGTCAGTGTTTGGGGTATGGATATCCCAGTACGTTTTGCGATATGCTTGATTTCAACTGCAGTTAGAGATTTGATTGTGATGTGCGGAAATTCCTTCTTCATGGCCCTGTATAGATTTTCATAGTGCTCAACGGTCCATTCAGGATGAAGTCCTCCAACAGAATGTACTTCATCAATAGATTCTGAATATGGGCGTACTCGATCTAGATACTCTTCTACTGACAAGTGATATGCATCTTCATGCTTCGAGCCTTTCCTAAACGCACAGAATCTACAAGCTAGAACGCATATATTGGTCGTATTGACATGCAGATTCAGATTAAAATGAATCTTTTCTCCATGCATTCTTCTCTTCACTGAATGGGCCAATTCGCCGAGTTGCATCAGCGGAGCGTTCTTGTACAGCGACAAGCCCAAATCAACGTCGATTCGCCCACCTTCGGAGATGATGGCCCGGGCCCGATCCATGGCATCTTTGACTTCTAAATCAGCCATACTGAGTTCCAGCGACATAGTGCCGCTGTCATTGTGCATGGTGTGTCTCTCTAGAGCCCCATCTATAACTGAATGGCTAACTCCATAGCACCCAAAACGATAGGGAACCAATAAGGACCAATAGAATCACGTTGACACATGCAGAGTCACGCCATAGAAGAATTGAATGAGTCTGCGTCAAGGTGTAGGAGGAGGATTGTAGAAATGGTATACAAGGCCCAATCAGGCCATCCAGGCGGCTCCCTGTCGTGTATAGACATCCTTGTGGGCCTATACAGAAGCGCTATGAGATTCGACCCAGACAACCCTGGCTGGGGAGATCGTGACAGATTTGTCATGAGTAAGGGGCACGCTAGTCCTGCCGTATACTCGATACTGAGGGATGTAGGGGTTCTGGAGGACTCGGATCTCGATGGTTTCAGATCGCTTGGATCTGTATGTCAAGGACATGTTGACAGAAAGTGGACTGAGGGGGTCGACTTCTCCGCCGGGAGTCTGGGCATGGGTCTTTCATTCGGACTTGGATCAGCACTTGCAGCCAGACTCGATGTGTCTGAGAGGCATACGTGGGTATTGTTAGGCGATGGCGAGATACAAGAGGGGCAAATATGGGAGGCTGCGATGGCCGCATCTCATCTTGAGGTTGCTAATCTCACCGCCATAATCGATAGGAATAGGATACAGAATGATAATTTCGTGGATGATCAGATGAGGGTTGGGGACGTTGCTTCCAAATTTCACTCATTTGGATGGAATGTTATCGAGATTGATGGGCATGATATGAGTGAAATCGTGAGTGCTCTTTCTGAGGCTAAGGCGAGCGATGGACCGACAGCCATCGTAGCAGCGACAGTGAAAGGGAAAGGTGTCTCCTTCATGGAAGACAATCCTGCTTTCCACGGGGCTGCTCCAAATGATGAGCAATATGCTGAAGCAATGGAGGAATTGTCATGACTGGAATATCAGAGCCAGGCGCATCAAGAGACGGATATGGCGATGCGTTACTCGATTTGTCCTCCGATAAGAGAGTTGTAGTTCTGGAGGCGGATCTTGGAAAGTCTACTAAATCATGCCACTTCAGAGCGCAGTATCCGGATAGAACGTTCTGTCTTGGCATAGCTGAGCAGAATATGGCACTGGTAGGAGCTGGTCTTGCAGAAGCTGGTAAGATCCCCTTCGCGAGTACTTTCGCGATATTCTCCGAACGCGCCTTTGAGCAATTCAGAAACGGTATTGCTAGAACAGGGCTTGTTGTGCATTTATGCGGCAGTCACGGAGGCATGCATACCGGACAAGACGGAAGTAGTGCTCAATCTACTGAAGACCTCGGCATCTTCAGAACTCTTCCCGGCATGACGGTAATGCACCCATGTGACAGAAACTCGGCTAGATCCCTGACACGCAATCTCCTCAGCCATGAGTACCCATCTTACACCAGAACAGCTCGTAACAAAACTAGAGAGATATACTCCGAGGAAGAAGCAGACAATTTAGAGATAGGCGTTGCATCCGAGTTGAGGGCTGGCGAGGATGCGACGATAATCGCATGTGGCGTGATGGTAGAGAGATCTCTTGATGCTGCTGAAGAGCTCTCAAGTCGAGGAATAGAGGTGCGAGTCGTCGATATGCACACACTAAAGCCCATCGATAAAGATGCGATTCTCAGAGCAGCAAAGACTGGTGCCATAGTAACCGCTGAAGATCATTCGGTAATCGGCGGACTTGGTTCTGCAGTTGCTGAGATACTGTCTGAGGAATGTCCGACTAGGATGAAAATGGTTGGAGTTAGGGACAAATTTGGTGAAAGCGGATCCCCCGAGGAAATCATGAATAAGATGGGGTTGACTTCTGACAATATTGTTCAAAGAGTGATAGAATTGGTACAAAAACCTGGGCGTACTTGATGTAGGCGTTCGTATCCGAATCACTCATGGTCGACGAGTCCGTACTAAGAGACCTGCTCGACGGGAAGATATCTCCAGAGGAGGTTGATGACCCCAATATAGTTAGCCTGATAGAGCGAATATATGGTGTAGAAGCGCTTGAGAAACTTGGATTGAGGCAGGCTGATTCGGCTCCGAGGAGTTTTTCTGAACCTGTTCCGGTAGAGATTGAATCCACAGAACCGGATATCGAAGGAGTCGTCGATATTCGAGACGATGAGGGGCGATGGGGTCCGAGATGGTCGATTCTCATATTGGGAATTCTTACAACTGCACTTTTCGTGTTCAATGTCTATGCAGGTGTTGGAACCGTGATTGAACTCTGTGAATCCGACTCCTGCGGGGAGACATACACACTTGGAAACGCTCCAGACTTGGAATCTTCAGACAGTTGGAGGGAGCCTGGGACACTGACAAACGAGGATATCATCGTCATAAGTGCGACCTCTATAATCGCAGTAGTGGGTTTGACTGGAAGATACAGATAAGAATCTAAATCGGGGTCTTGTAGATGGAGTTGGCTACTCTTAGCTTAGTTGGACTCCTAACGATCGCAGTGCTTTCCTTGTGGGCCTCTTTGAAAAATCGAATCGCACTCCTAAAAGAGAGCCTTCTATCTGGAATTCTGCTTGCCGTAGCCGATCTTTTTGTTGAGCTTCTCGGAACCGCGATGGGAAAATGGGAATACGTGGACTCTGTCTTATTTCTAGAAGGCCGTGTACCGGTGGAACTTGTTCCAATCTTCTTCTCTCTCGGTATGCTGATGACATTTGCCTATGAATGGCTAGGCGAATCGGAGTGGAATATTTCGCTCGACCTCTCTCTGAACATAATCATCCTTCTCGGGGTATCGATATACGTCTTTAGAACTTTCAACGACCAGCCGGTTACTCTGGCGATGATCTCCGTGCCGCTTGGCATGTGGGGGCTTATGCAGATCGATGAAAAACGTATGAGGGCCCTGAGCATCACGTTTGCAGCTTTCGTGGGAGTGGCGGACTATGTTATTGAAGTCATGATAATCAATTCAGGAGATTATGGCTATCCTGCTGGTTTCAGAGCTGAGACGCCTCTGACATACAGTATGGTAATTTTAGCCATATTCGGAGTCATTGAATGGCGCAGGAAAAGACAGGCTAGTACATCCTAGCCAGATGCTGCCTCCTGAGGGTTTCCTTCCCGGTTATTATGCATATTCTGGGTGCTTCATATGGCTCAAGCAAATCTCCAAGAAGGGTTAAATTTGTTGATTTCTCAAGTTTTTCTGCGTCTGCATCATTGCCGTCGAATGCCACCTCATACACCATCCCTTCATCTAAATCGGAGGGTTTCTGAGGTAGTGACTGGAGGACAGCCATCTTCGACTCCATCAGATTTGAAGATCTTGCTCTAAGCTCTGTCGAAACGCCCTCGAGAGACTTCGATACAATTTCTTCTAACATATCGATAGGGTGACTATCCTTGCCACCAGTTCTAAGAGTCATCACGAAAGAATCGCTGGATAGATCACGTGGACCGATTTCTATCCTAAGGGGCACGCCCTTGATTTCCCAGTCATAATGCTTAGCGCCTGGCCGCATATCTCTTGAGTCGAGTCTGGCTCTGATTCCGGATTTCTTTAGTCGTTCTACAATAGTTGATGCCTGAGGCTCGACGGCCTCGTCAAGATGTGCCGCGACAGGCATAACGACAACTTGGATCGGTGCAATCGATGGGGGCATTATGAGTCCGGCGTCATCGCCATGAACCCCCACCACAGCACCGAGGAGTCTCTCACTCATACCAAATGTCGTTTGATGGCAATTACTCTGACTGCCATCCGCACCCTCGTATGTGATATCGAATGCGCGAGCCCACTGGTCCCTGTAGTGATGATATGAGGCTATTTGCAGCGTCCTCCCGTTAGGCATGATTGCATCGACTGCATTTGTGTACCACGCGCCGGGGAATGTGTCCCAGACAGGTCTCCTCGATATGATTGCAGGGAGGCAGAGATCATGGAGAAGCCTCCGTACTATATCTGAATCCTCATCTATCTGCGCATCGGCTCCAGATTGGTCTGCATGTGCAGTATGGGCCTCGAAAAAGTGGATCTCTCGTACTCTGATGAAGGAACGAGTCTGCTTAGTCTCGTATCGAAATGTATTGACGATCTGAAATGTTTTCAGAGGGAGATCTGCATGGGACCTGATCCATAGCGAGAACATCGTATACATCGGAGTCTCGCTAGTGGGGCGGAGAAACATCGGGACGTCGAGATCGTGTTCACCAGCATGTTTTACCCAATAGACCTCCTTCTCGAAGCCTCCAATCTCTTCTTCGATCCGCAACTCCGAGGGATCGACGCCTTGTTCTCTCGCCATCTTAAGAGTCTGCACCAATTTATTCTCCTTATCCAAAAGATCGTGGGGCACCAACAATGGGAAGTTGTACTCATCATGGTCCGTATTCCTCATCTCAGTACGAACAAGTGCGTCTATGTGGCCCATCGCACTCCACCCGTAGGGCTTCCACACATCCATTCCCTTGATTGGGTACCGCTTATCGACAAGATCTGCTATCTCCACTATCGCAGGGTACCACGCATTGAAATCTTCCTTGGGGGGAATGCCTCGTTTGGCGCTACCTGGTCCCTTGGGCATAGTCCTTCCACCGCGTCATACCCTTCAAAATGCCGGGTATATCTACTCCATCCAGTGTGAAACAATCGATTCAATGGATTTGCAGAGATGTTCTAAATCCGGTATCTCATCCACATCGTCCCTCGTTACCAAATGTGCTCTGGGCCCAGGGCCATCGAGATTCTCCAATAGATTTGCAACAACTGCATCGCTTTCACAGCGTTTCATGTGGGATCTCGCTCTAGAAATCAACTCCCCGACCTCTATTCCACTTTCTAGTTTGAACGAGATTATCCTAGCATCTGGGTTGCTGGATCGTATAGACTCAATCAATCGAGGAGATGGTTCGAGATCAATGGGTACGGGACGCTCAGAAGATGACATCTTCTCTATCAAGGGGTTAACTGGCTGGAAATCTAGGACTGCTGCTGCAACAATCCACACATCCGGCATGGACTTAGACATGACATCCCTAACTGCATCGACCATCTCTTGAGGGGTTCTGGCGTTTATGTCCGATTGAGCCCCATTTGTTTCCACGACCCCGGATATCCTGGTGACATCATGCCCCATCCTCTCCAAATAATCGCTTATGTGAATACCAGTTTTACCAGAGGATTTGTTCGAAATTACACGTACAGGATCAATAGGTGACTCGGTGGCTCCATAAATCACTGCGATATTTGCTCTATTCGGGAGATTTTCGTTGATCTTCGCTGCTGCGAATCTAACAATATTTGAGGGAGATGGTTGCTTCCTTCTCCCCTCTTCGGATGGGGAAATTAACACCTTGTAGCCAATCGATTTGATTGTCTCAATCATATCCCTTGTAACTGCATCGTCAAACAAGTCATCATGCATTGAAGGGACCAACAGGATTGTCTTCCCAGCTCCAGATGCAGCCGTTATTGCCATCATCGCAGGATCATCCATAACTCCGGCGCATATTTTGGATAGCGTGTTCCTCGTTGCTGGCGCGACAAGCACGATATCTGGTGTGTTCAACCCGGGCAAATCAGAAGACCAGCCTGTATTCACTTCACTACCAGTTGCCCACCCTACGGCGAGGGGCGAGATGATTTTCGTGGCTTCTGATGTCATAGTCACCATGATCTCAGCCCCATGCCTGCGCAACTCTCTTGCCAAGCGTACGGTCTCAACAGCAGCTATTCCACCAGTCACAACAAGGTGCACCACCTTACCCTTCAGGGAGTCGCCAGACAGTTGAACATCGGAGTCGCGCACATGTACACGGCCAACGTTGTTTGCTTTCAGGTCATCGACAGACTAAACCTACATGGCTGGCGGAGTGGGTACATGGAGGGGATAGGGGCGCGCCTTCACCGTCGAACAACTCCGTTCATGCTCCTTGATGCCGTTATACTGGCCGTCCTTCTCGCCAGCCATGTAACCATCTTTGGATTCCTGCTATCCACCATAGCGTCTGTTGTGGGCGCCTCTGCATTGTTGTATGTTGTTTTCAGCGCCTACTCATTCAGGAGGATGCGTCTAGGATCGCTATCCGTGGCGATGAATGCGTTCTATGTTCTTTTCACATTGTATGTGGCAATTGGCATCATTGATTTTCTTGCAGCTGGATTGATTGGTGATGGTTGGCTATTCATACAGGCTTTCCTAGTGCTGCTATTGGCACGGTCATGCTTGCAACGAAGAAGGGCTTTGGACGATCCTCGTTTTAGATCATGGTGGACGGTATCTACAGGAGAAGATGTATTGGGAATCGAACTCTCCGAGGGGGAATTACTTGCGACTTGTCCCTCATGCTCATCTATGCTCGCAGTGATTCCTGAGAAGCTTGACGAAGGCGATCTCTGCCCTATTTGTGGGAAGTCCCTAACAGGAGGTTGACCCAATGGTGTTCAACGTGAAGAGGGTCAATGCGATTTTACTAGCCCTAGCATTCTTTTCTGCACCCTTAGCCGGATGCTTCGGTTCAGAAGAAGGGGAATCGAAAGAAGAACAGGGACATTGGCTTCCATCCGTGGAAGAAAGACACGGGAAGGAGTATAGAACCGATGATGTGTTCTCCCGAGTGTCACGGAATGGCACGTATGAAACTGACTTGGTTCGTTCAATATATGTCGAAATCCCCGAAATTGAGGCTTCTGACGGCGGGGCTGGAGTCACCGGGGGGGCTGAGGTCCATCTTGGGCTCTGGATGCCTGTGATAGAGGGGTGTGAGTGGGACTCGGAAGTAATCCCGGACGATTGTAAGATTCCAGTAATAACAGAAATCGGGCCCTATTACGATGATGGGGATGTAGATGCACTGACACCTGCGGATCGCCTTGGTCGCTTCTTGATTGAAAATTTCGTCCCCCATGGTTTTGCAGTCGCTCAAGTTTCTGTCTTCGGCACGGGAGAATCTAACCATTGCATGGATTTGATGGGGCATGACGAGCAGTCTGGCATCAAGGGCGCCATTGACTGGCTCGGGATGCAAGCATGGTCGAATGGCCGTGTTGCTGCGATAGGGAAGTCATATGATGGGAGTACGCCATGGAACGCTGCTGCCTCCGGTTCAGAATATCTCACCACCATAATCCCGATGTCCGGCTTGATAGGGATGCATGATCTGATGTGGAGGAACGGGAGCATGGAGGCTCGTGGCGCCATTATGCACAATGGTGTCTACGGATCTTTCGGACTTGATGGCGACAGCGGCGATATTGAGAATGCTTGCGAGGGTTATCTCGAAGGATATTACGCAGGTCCAGCGGCTTACATGACGGGGGATAATTTGGGATGGGTGGGCTCGGACTACTGGGAGGAGCGTCATTTTCTAACCCGTGCTCTTGAAATGTACAGTGGTTCGATCTACATCATCCATGGGCTACAGGACTGGAATGTTGACCCTCATATGGCATTTCCAACTCACCAGATGGCTATCGATGCCGGATTTGACGTAAAGGGCCTATATGGCCAGTGGGCGCACGATTACCCCGATCGTGATGGTGGGCATTCTAGCCTCTCGAGCGGAAGGGGGGGCGAAGCCTACCCCTACACCCTACGGTGGGATTGGGGCGACGATCTTCTCGAATGGTTTGACTTCTACCTGAGAGACATCGGACCACAACCTCGACTCGTCGCCGAGGTTCAGGATAACATGGGTGGTTGGAGAGTTGAATCCACATATCCTCCCGAAGATGTTGAATGGCTAATGATCGGGATGGATCAGTGCGACTACTTCGGAAGTGCAGTTATAGGCTCAAACACGCAATCGCACTTTTCGTGCCCTGAATTCGAGAAAGATACCCGCATAGTTGGGACTCCTACATTCCATATCGAGGCCCAGATATCGCTGTTCTCGACTTCTGGACATCTCTTTGTAGAGATGCAGCGGTCTTCTGACGGTCTACACCTGGGGCATGCTGTAATGGATCTCAGATTCCATTCAGGGGGGAAAGACGGAGAGATCTTGGCACCTGGGAGTACGGTAATTGCAAAGATGGAGTTTTTCGGAATGGATGTAGTCGTACCGGCGGGCGATGGGATTTCCCTCTTCTTGAGTCAAACTGGGGAGGATTATGTCCCAAGCCCGGTATCCATGCAGGCAGTGACCATATCGACTGATGCTACGTCTACATTGGGTCTTTCAATAGTCGATCGTTCATGTGATGATCTCTTCTTGCCGCCGATGGCTGAGAGCTATCCTTTTTGTGAAAATTGACCATATGATGTATCATCTTGGAAGTAGGGCCTACAATCGCTCAATTGCGACTCCTATCCCCATGCCTCCCCCGATACACATGAGCGCCATTGCCCTGGACCCTGCCGTACTCTCGAGCAACGAGGCTGCTTGACCTAGTATCCTAGCCCCGCTGGCGCCTAGAGGATGCCCTATTGCGATAGCGCCCCCGTGGATATTTACCCTTTCACTGTCCAATCCAAGTTCTGAGATGGTTGCAATGCTCTGCGATGAGAATGCCTCATTGACCTCGAATAGATCTACATCAGAGAGTTTCCATCCAATTCTATCCGAAAGCTTCCTTCCAGCGGAAATCGGCCCGATTCCCATCATACTGGGGTGGACTCCAGTCACTGCTCCTGCAACTATCTTGGCCATCGAAGGCATGTTCATCCTCTGAGCGTATTCTTCAGAGCAGACGATCATCGCAACGGCTCCATCAGTGAGCGGGGACGAGGTTGCGGCTGTTACAGTTCCATTCTCATCAAATGCGGGTGGAAGACGTGCCATACTCTCAATCGAGGTACTTGCTCTTATACAGCCATCAACTGATATCTCCTCTCCATCCGAGTCTGAAACTCGGATTATGTGCTTGCTGCTAGCCTCATAAGCTGCAGCCTTCATGTGGCTCTCAAAGGCAAATGCCTCCTGCTGCTCTCGTGAGATGCCGTACTCTCTCGCAACATTCTCAGCAGTTGTTCCCATTGATATGTACGCACCAGTCACGCCTGACTCAAGAACGGGGTGGGGGCTCCAATTGAAGCCGCGCCTCTTCACTCTGGACATCGACTCAACGCCTGCGACTACGTAGCACTCCCCCTGTCCGACACTAATGGCGTTAGCAGCTGATATTGCTGCCTGCATAGAACTGCCACATAGCCTGTTGATAGTCATCCCTGGGACAGTTTCTGGGAGATTAGAAAGCAAGGCAGCCATTCGACCTATGTTGTAGCCCTGCTCGCCCTCGGGATACGCACATCCGACAATCACGTCATCGATATCTTCCGAGTTTACGTTGAGTCGCGACACGATCTGCATAATACAAGACGCCACCATGCTCTCTGGCCTCATATTCGCGAGTTTCCCCTTGTGGGCTCTGTGAAATGGAGTTCGGACCCACCCCGCAACGATAGGAGTCATGACTTCGAGGGTGGACATGGCTGCTTAACGATTGAGTCGGACGAACCTCTGACCGGTGCGTATTAATCAGGGTCTTTGTTCGCCGGTTCATGATTCGCGAATGTAGCGTACACGGTTATTTCTCTGATGAGCCCCTATGCCCCGCCTGCAATGATGAGGGGAAGTTCATCATGCGCTCCGGTGAACGAGACAGCATGGCCAGGAGACTGGCTCTCATTCTGAGGCACGCTCCTGAGAAATTCGATCTCGAGATGGATATTAACGGCTGGATAGACGTAAAAGATATCATTCGCCAATTCAAGAAGAGGGATGAACGGCGATATCATTGGCTCAGGCCCCATCACTTCAGAGCGGTCTCTGAGACAGATCCGAAAGGGAGATACGAGGTTCGTGGCAACATGATTAGGGCCACATACGGGCATACAGTTGAGATTGAACTGGACCTTCCAACAGAGAATATCCCCTCCTCGCTATATTTCCCGTGCGGCCCTGATGAGGTTGAGGCTCTCCTGGAAGCGGGACTGATACCCTCTGGAAGGGCTCATGTTCATCTTTCAGGGAGCATAAGATCCGCAGGTGATGCTGGTAAGGTGCATCACGATAGACCTGTAATACTTGACGTTGACACTGCAAGAATGGTGGCTTCTGGCCATACTGTCTGGCATGCAGGGGTCACTGTCTATCTTGCAGAGGGCGTCGATCCTGAATTCCTATCAGTCGCAGACCCTAATGACCCAGAAATGCAGATTCTGACTGCTAAATGGGATGAAGAAGAGTGAACTAGGACTCTCTGTATGCTCCACAAAGGGGGCAGAATCCTAGATCGGATGAGACCTTCTCCCCGCAGGATGGGCACATCGTTGGATCAGGGTTTCGTGCAGAGGGTATCTCGACAGGCCTTACATTCGCATCCTTCTCGACGAATGGGTCGCTGATGATTCCGCTAGACAGTGCAACGAGATCTGAGAAGCTCTGGGCCTCGTGCAAAGCAGAGTTGAGTCGTCTGAGGGTTATTTTCCTCTCCTCGATATCCTCTATAGCATCCGAATCTTCGATTCTTGCCTGTAACCATCGTTTGAATCTAGACATGTCCGCGTCCTCGGCCATGGCATTCTGCATGAACGAGGACAGAAGAACCTGTGGTCGACGGCGCCCTCAAATGTATCGCTTAATGTGGAGTGAATCGTGGGACGAACCGTAATCAAATTTGGAGGGGCCCTGATTACCGAGAAGGAGTCAAGAAAAGTGTTCAGACCGGATACTATATCGGCTATTGCACCAATACTATCCGATATGGTAAATTCAGGAATGGACCTCATAATCGTACATGGCGCAGGTTCTTTCGGCCATATAGACGCTAAGTCAGGGGATCTTTCCAGAGGACGTGTGTCCGGCAGAGAGGAAGAGCAACGTCGGGCAAAGGAAACGGTCAGGAAATCGATGAATGAGTTGAATGACTCAGTGGTATCCATTCTTGAGAGTCATGGAATTAGATGTCGATGCCATCCTCCAAGAGAATGGGCTAATGGGACCGGTCCTAAATTCGAAGGGGATATCGGAAGATTCGAAGAAAATGGATACGTACATGTGACATTTGGTGATGTAGTTGATGTTGCTGGGAGTCGAGAGTTTGGTATTCTCTCCGGTGATCATCTCATGGAGAGGCTCTCCACCGAACTTCCAGAAGTGGAGAAGGTTGTCTTCTTGTTAGACGGTATAGACGGGCTGTATGATATGGATCCAACCATGGAGGGTTCTCGGATGATACCTGTTTGGACGTCATCAACGTCTTACGAGACTTCTATCAATGAGTTAACTGATGTTACAGGCGGTATGGCATTGAAGGTCGAGGTTGCTTCGCGAATTTCAGAAAACGTTCCATTGGTCGGCTTCGTAAATGGTCTGAATCCCGATAATCTTCACAATCTGCTAATCGGAGAACGTTTTATCGGTACTCTGTTTGAGAGGGCCAAAAGTGATGAATGACGAATGTTTGGGAGAATCATGCGCGATGTACTCGAAGGTCTGGACTCCGA
>TARA_B100001113_G_scaffold181748_1_pt1 | contig 16557 bp, 16 predicted proteins | sample TARA_B100001113 | Tara Oceans TARA_B100001113 (sample SAMEA2622402) | marine metagenome | biome: marine biome (ENVO:00000447); feature: deep chlorophyll maximum layer (ENVO:xxxxxxxx); material: "saline water (ENVO:00002010), including plankton (ENVO:xxxxxxxx)" | depth 50 m | reverse complement strand
CCATCTCTGAGCAAATCTTTAGCTTGGCATTTTTATAATTTTCAAAATTTTTATGGAAATCAATATGATCATTTTGAATATTAGTAATAAATGAAAAATCAAAATTATTATCTTTCATTTTTTCAAGCTGAAAACTTGATGCTTCTATAACGCTGTATTTATTTTTGTGATTTATGTTATCAAGTAAAGGGTTACCTATATTTCCCAAAGCAACAGAACTACTTACATGATTCAGAGCTTGGTTTAAGTAATGAACAAGCGTACTCTTTCCATTTGTTCCAGTAACCCCAATCTTAATGGATTGATTCTCTTTAAAAAATATATCCAAATCAGTTTCATAATCTAACTTAGAAATAATTTTTGATGAAAGATATTTTCTTAGGTCAATGCCAGGCGATATATAAAGTTTTGTATATTCAAGAACCTTGTTGCCTTTGATATCATCTAAAGTATTTTTTTTGTCAGACAGCTTGGATTTATCTTCATCGTAGATATCAAATTTGATGGATTCTTTTTCTAAATATCGCTCAAAAGATTTTCCAGTAGAGCCATAACCGATAATAAGTGATCTCATTATCTTATTTTAAGCAAAGACAAACCAACTAAAACAAAAATAAAAGTTAATATCCAAAACCTAACAATAATTTTTGGTTCCTTCCAGCCCATGAGCTCAAAATGATGATGTATTGGAGCCATTCTAAAAATTCTTTTTTTCCTTAGCTTAAAGGAAGATACTTGCAAAATTACACTCAATGCTTCCATTATGAAAACCATCGCCATAACAGCAAAAACAATTTCATGTCGCACAATTATTGCTATAAGAGCGATGAATGCGCCCATTGATAAAGACCCAACGTCTCCCATGAAAATTTGTGCTGGATAAGCATTAAACCATAAGAACCCTATACCTGCTCCTATCAAGGCACCACATATAACCAGCAATTCTCCAGTTCCATCAATATAAGGTATATAAAGGTATTCAGATACTATTGTATTTCCTGCTGCCCACGCAATAAGCCCTAATGCAGCTGTAATCAATATTACTGGCAAAATTGCTAGCCCATCTAATCCATCTGTTAAATTCACGGCATTTGAACTACCAACGATGATAAAGATTGATATAGGAATGAAGAATAGCCCAAGTGACAGTGAAACCTCCTTAAAAAAAGGAACAATATAAGCTAACTCAAAGCTTTCAAAAATACAGAAATATAATGCTGTAGAAATAATTGACGCGAATAATAATTGGTATGAAATTTTGGTCCAAGAGGACAGGCCTTTTGAATTTTTCTCCTTAACCTTTTTATAATCATCTAAGAAACCTAAAAGAGCAAAAAGAAATAAACATAGAAGTGCTATTAATAAAAACCTATTGGAAAAGTCGCCCCAAAGTAAACTTGAGAAAATTACACTTCCTATTATGAGTAAGCCGCCCATGGTTGGTGTTCCATCCTTAACCTTATGAGATTCTGGCCCCCTATCCCCAACAGCTTGCTGAAATTGAATTGACCTTATCTTGCTTATGAAAAACTCTCCCATGAAAAGAACAATAAGCAATCCAGTTAAAGTCGATAAAAATGTTCGTGTAGTTAAATAAGAGAATAAATTAAGGAAAGGCGATTTCTCTGAGAGAAGGTTTAGCAATAATTCAATCATCTAATAAAATTTTTAGGTATCTCTCCATTTTACTAGACCTAGAGCCTTTAAAATAGACTTTCTTACCTGCCTTTAACTGTTTAGATAAATATTCATTAGGAAAATCTTGCTCATTTTGAAAAAAGCCTACTTTTCTATTCTCTAATCTATCTTTTAAGCCAATATAGATATCACCTGTTAGGAATATTTCATATTTGCTGAGTTTTTTAATAAGGTTGTAATGTATTTCACGCTCTTCACTCCCAAGTTCAGCCATATCTCCAAGTATAAGAATAGTTTCATTTGCGTCTTGTTCATATGCAGTTGCTAAAACTGTATCCGGATGAGCATTATATGTTTGATCAATAATATGACCAGCATGCTTTTTTATTATGCTGCCTCTTCCGCTAGGTGGGTTAAAAGAAATATTATCTAGCTCCATCTCTATAGAGAGAAGCCTTAATGTTTGTCTAAGAATTTCTCTATTTTTTTCTAAAATTGATTCTTTAATTATGCTTCTGCCATCAATAAAATTACTTTTATCTCTTAAACAGTTTTTAAGTTCCATTTTTGTATTAATAATATTCTCAACAGTGCCAAATGTAGTTAGATGATTTTCTGCTATTGATGTCAAAATAAAGACGTCACAGAATAAATATTCAGAAATTAAGTTGAAATCATTTGGGTTTCTCGCTCCACATTCAACCACTAGATATTCGCAAGCTTTGGGCATGCTCATTATCGTAAAAGGAATTCCAAATTCATTATTTTCATTGTCTTTACTTGCATGACAAGATGGCCCTAGTATAGTTTTCAACATATCTTTAACAGTTGTCTTTCCATAACTGCCAGTTATGAAAATAATTTTTGGTTTTAACGACAGAAGTTTGAAATTACAGATTTCTAGAAGACTTTTGTAAATATCATCTACTTTTATTGCAGGGCCTTTGATAATTTTAGTAGTTAAAACAGCTGCGCCTTTATCTATTGCTGCATTACAAAAATCTTCCCCATCGTAATTGAGGCCTTTCAGAGGTATAAATAGATCTCCTTTTTGAGCAATTCTAGAATCAAAAATTATCCTTTCTACTACATATTCACCAATCTCTTGAGAGACTTTTAAGACTTTTGATAAATCCTTTAGGTGAAAATTTTTACCTAGGCTGTACATTTCTTAACTTCCTCATAATCTGAGTATTTTATAACCTTATTTCCAATAACCTGATAATGCTCATGACCTTTTCCAGCAATTAACAATATTTCTTCTTCCTGGAGATCATTAATTGCATTTTTAATAGCAGTAGATCTATCAATCTCTAAAGTGACTTTACTCTTATTAAGAATGCCATCTTGTATCATTTCTGCAATTTTTCTTGGGTTTTCTGATCTAGGGTTATCAGAAGTAATGTAAATTTTGTCGCAGTATTTGTCTGCAACTTCACCCATTATCTTCCTTTTACCAATATCTCTATCGCCTCCAGCTCCAAAGACAACTGCCAAGCTTTTGGGATTTTTTTCATTTAAATTTAAGCAAACTTCCTCTAGAGCTTTTGGGGAATGTGCATAATCAATATAAATATTTTTTCTAAATTCATCTAATCTTCCTTCAGGCAAAACAATCTCATTCAAAGCATTAAAAAAATTTTCACAATTGTTATTAATTGATTGAAAGTAAGGAAGTGTAAGCAAAATATTATAAATATTAAATTTAGAGTGAACTTTGCTCTGTGCTTTAAATTGTCCCCATGGGGTAAGTGCTTTAAATTTTATTGAACCATCTCTATTCTGTTCATCTATTGAAAAAAATATGTCAGCTGTCTTATCTTCTCCTGAAATGGTAAAAATATTATCAGATGTGATTCTTTCTCTATTTTTTTGAATAATTTCATCATCAATATTCACAGAAATAGTCTTCATATTAGTATCATCAATTAATCTAAATTTAGAATTAATGTATTTTTCCATGCTTCCATGATAGTCAATATGATCACGAGATATATTTGTAATTACTGCATGGTTTATATTTAAACCCTTCAACCTTCCTTGTTCTATTCCTATTGAAGAAGCTTCAAAAAAAATATTTTCAATATGGTCTTTTATGCAAGCAGACATAAGACTTCTTATGAAAACTGGATCTTCAGTGGTTAGCTCGTTTTTAAAAAAAAATTTTTGATTTAGAAAAGTGCCAAGAGTTCCTGATGTAGCATGATTGAGGCCATTATATTTAAATATCTGCGAGAGGAAATTTACCGCTGAGGTTTTTCCGTTTGTTCCAGTAATAAAAATATTATTGAATTCAGAATGTTTAATTCCATAGTATTCATCTATCCACTCTATATAGCGTTTATTTAGACTTCTTATTTTTTGAAACTTCGAATTATTTGGAACTTGGTCCTCATGATCTATAAAAATTGATTTTGCTTTATTTATACCCTCATCATCCAGAAACTTAATTCCTTCTTTAATAGAAAGAAACACATCATCTTTATTTAAATAATTGGAGTTTGAAACAAAATTTTCACCAGAATCCAAATTTAAAAAGGGGTTTTTCATAAATAATTTAACCTTTTCATATATTTAGATATTCTTGCAACAACAGGTGCTGAAACATCACCACCAAAATACTTATTAGGGTCAGGCTCATCTATCGAAACGATCATAATGTATTTTGGAGTTTGAACTGGAAAAATTGATGCAAAACTGGAAATATATTTTTCGGATGCGTAACCAACACCTTCGATATATTTTTCTGATGTGCCAGTTTTCCCTGCTATTTCAACTTCCTCATCCTTTAAGTTTGATGCTGTCCCATCAAGTACAGTCATTCTTAGTGAATCTAAAATAAAATCTGCATTTGATTTAGTTAGTACTCTTTTTCTAATTATTTCGTCTTCAAGATATAGTTTTGGTTCAATCATTACTCCTTCATTTGCAAAAGCACTATAGGCTCTTGCTATCTGAAGGGAATTTGATGTCAAGCCATATCCATAACCCAAAGAAGCTTTATCAATATCATAAAGCTTGGCAGCATCTATCATTATGCCGCTATTATTGCTTAACCAATTGATATTAAGGTATTCTCCGAAACCAAATAGTCTAAGGTTTTCTCTAATTTGATCTGAAGAGAACTTAATCGAAATCTTTGCTATGCCAACTTGTGATGATTTAGAGATAGCCTCTGATAATGAAATATTGCCAAAATTTTTTCCTCCTGCTTCACTCCTTTTAATATCAGAAAGAGTTATAAAGCCAGGGTTTGTATCAATTATTGAATTCTTCTTAATAAGATCTAGTCTTATTGCTCCAGCAACTGTAATTGGCTTTATTAAAGATCCTGGCTCATAAAAGTCTTCAATTGCTCTATTTCTTTCTATAACACGTTGAGGGTTATTTGGATTAAAAGATGGGTAACTCACCATAGCTAATACATCTCCTGATGACGCATCCATAATTATTGCAGAACCTCCTTTTGCTTTAGAGTCTGAAATAGCTGTTTTAAGTTCATCAAAAAGTTTGAACTGTAAGTTCGTATCTAAAGTTAAAGACAGACCTTCAGAACTATTTAAATTTAGATAACTATCCAAACTTCCATATAACTTTTCTCCTCTTAAACTCTTGTTATAAGTTGATCTTTCACTATCAATAACTAGCAAATCATTCATTACTTTTTCAACACCCTCTAATCCACCATCTGTTCCAGAAAAGCCAATAACAGGACCAAAAATACTTCCAAACGGGTAGTATCTTTTGAAAGTATCCTCTCTAATTGGTGAGCAACTGCATGCTGCCTGAACCTTAGTAAATATTTTTTTTGAGACTTTATTTTCTAAATAAAGTCTTCTTTTAGTGTTTAAGAAAATATCTTGTGAATCATCAAGCAAGACTGTAAGTGCTAGCTCTTTTTCTTTTTCGTTTTTAAACAATAATGTTGGTCTAAGAATATCAGTTGCTAGCTCAATTCCGTTTCTATCAAAGATCTTTTTTCTTGGATGAATATTTAATTTTGTCGCGGTACTTCTTATTTCAGAAGCTTTAAGAAATAAGTCTCTTTCTTGGTTTAGCTGATAATAACGAATTCCTGGTATTGATAGCAGAACCAAAAAAATGATAAACAAAAAGCGTAATTTACTCATTTACTTATCTCAGGATCTTTCATTCCAATTGCTAGAGCTTTTTCATAAATGAATGGTGATGATTTAATTAAAGCTATCTCTATATCTAATTTAGTATTTTGATTTTGAAGATAAAAAATTTTTTCTTGGACATCATCCAAGTGGTTAAAACTTCTCTTGTATTCAAAAACAAGCAATACTTTTGTAAAAGAAAGGCCTAGTAAGATTATAAAAAACACAACTAAACTAATATTGATAATTTTCATAATTTTTTGATTACCCTCATTTTAGCGCTTCTGGATCTTCGATTCATCGAAATTTCATTATCGGTAGGAAGGAAAACTTTACTAACTGCAAATTCTTCTTTGGTAATGTCATTAAAAATTGGAATTTTTTTCTCAATAAGATTTGGTTGAGGTTTAAAACTTTGCTTAGCTATACGATCCTCAAGCGAATGAAATGAAATTACTACAATCTTTCCTGATTTTAAAAGTTTTTTCTTCAAGACTTCAAGACACTCTGATAAGCTTTCTAGTTCTGAATTTACAGCCATTCTGAGAGCCTGAAATGATTTTGTTGCCGCGTGTTTTTTTGTTCTCTTTCTTTTTGCTGACTCAATCACATTTGCAAGATCAATGGTACTTTCAAAACTCTTAATTTCTCTTCTTTTAACAATGAACTTCGCAATACGCCTAGATTCTTCTTCCTCTCCAAGCTTCCAAAGAATATCAGATAGTTGTTTTTCGTTATAATTTTCAATAATTTCAGAGCAAGTTAATTCTTGGTTTTTATCAAATCTCATATCTAAGGGGCCATCTTTTTGAAAGCTAAACCCTCTTTCTGGTTTATCCAGTTGTGGTGAAGATACACCACAGTCAATTAAAACTCCCATCAAGGAATTATCTTCAACAAATTTGCCAATCTGAGAATAATTTGTTTTATAAAATTGAAAATTCTTTTTTTTGATTTTCTTAGATGCCTCCATAGCATCATTATCAAGGTCAAAAGCTATAAGCTTTCCCTTATCCGACAGTCTTTCTAAAATTTTTTCTGAATGACCTCCCCTTCCAAAAGTGCAATCAACATAAATACCATCCGGATCTGTAATTAACTGATCAATTGATTGGTCAAGGAGTACTGGTATGTGTTTAATTCTCAATACTCCGTATTACTTCAAGAATATCTATACGTTTTAATTTATCTGGATCAACATAACCTTGGTTTTCATTTGTATTTAAAGGAGCAAGATCCCTCACTGGCCTTATGTATGAGGTAGAAAATTCATCTAAATTAAACTTTCTTAAACCAGTGGCAATAATAATAACTGATATTTCATCACCATACGATTCATCAATCGTAAGACCTGGAATAGCTTCTACACCTTGTTGGCTTATCTTTTGTGCGTGAGTCATTATTTCATTGATCTCCTGCATCTCCATCCCTGAAGGACCACAAATATTGACTAAAAGTCCCTTAGCATTTTTTACTTCAGCTCGATTAAAGAATGGGTTGCCTAGTGCATCATCTACTGCTGCAGCTGCTCTGTTTGGGCCACTTGCTTTTCCAATACACATGATTGCCATCCCTTTTTGTGACATAGCAGCTTGAACATCGGCAAAATCTACATTCATTGTTGCTGGGTTAAGGATTACATTTGATACACCTCTCACTGCGTTAGCGATCACTTCATTTACAGCATTGAAACCTTCATTAAATTGAGCATTTTCTGGGAAAATTTCAAAGATTTTTTCATTATCTATTTCTATGAGCGAGTCAACACTTTGCATAAGCTTAGCAATACCAGCTGCCGCCTGTTCTGCTCTTTTTTCTTGTTCATATTTGAATGGTGTGGTTACAACAGCAACTGTCAATATTCCTAAATCTTTTGCTATTTTTGCGACTACTGGAGCTCCTCCTGTTCCAGTACCTCCTCCCATACCTGCAACTATAAAAAGCATTTCAGTGTGTGCTAGTGCTTCTTTTATCTCTGTCTCACTTAATACTGTTGCTGCTCTTCCTCTTTCAGGATCATTTCCTGCACCGAGACCTTTAGTAAATTCTCCACCTAATTTAATTTTTTTTGCTTTTTGTACTTTAGCAAGGTCTTGTGAGTCCGTATTTGCACAAATAAATTCAACTCCTCTAATACCTGATTTGATAATATGATTGACACTGTTTCCACCACCACCCCCAATACCAATGACTGTTATCTTTGCTTGTTCATAATTGGAGTCAATAATCTGCCAGGTCATAATAAGATTTTAAATTAGAGAAATGAGTTGGTCTATAAGCCGGATTCTGTTTAAGCCATCATTTATCTAGATGTTTTGTCGCCAAAACACTCATGCTGCCTACCCTGATCCTGCGCGAGCAACGCAATAGGATCTCTATTTGGCATTGCTTCGAGTGGGGTTTGCCATGCCCTAATTTTACTTAGGCGGTAAGCTCTTACCTCACCTTTTCACCCTTACCAGACGAACTGGCGGTTTATTTTCTGTTGCACTAGCCGTAGACTCACGTCCCCCAGCAGTTAGCTGGCACTCTGCTCTTTGAAGTCCGGACTTTCCTCTTATTTAAAATAAGCGATAGCTCGACCAACTCAGCGTCATATAATATCAAGTCTTTTTAGAAAAAGATAAAAATCTTTCATATAGAAAATTTTTATTAATACCTGTTACCTCTGAAGACAGTCTTGCGAGCTCTTTATTGCTAAGTTTCCCTGAGAGTTTTTCGAATAATTTATCTGCAACTGAAGTATCTTCTTCTATAGATAAAAAATTTATCATTAAGATAAATTCGCCCTTAAGAAGATCTTTATCATTCTTAAAATCTAATAATATTTCAGAGGCTGTTCCTCTTAAGAATCGTTCATGTATTTTGGAAATCTCTTTAGCTACACAAATATTAGCTTTCTTGCCAAATAAATTATCAATTAAATTTAAGGTAGAAACTATTCTATGAGGAGATTCAAAAAAAATTGAAGTCCCAGTATCGGCTGAGCATTTAGTAAAGATTTTTTTTAACTCATTTATTTTTTTTGGTAAAAATCCAAAAAAATGGAATTTATCTGTTGGCAAGCCACTTCCAACAAGCGCAGGAATGAATGATGTAGGTCCTGGCAAAGGAATTACTTTTATATTTTTTTTTATTAGAGCTGAAATTAATTTGTAGCCAGGATCAGATATTAGTGGTGTGCCAGCTTCTGAAATTATTCCACCACTTTTTTCCTCTTCCAAAAGATTAATAATTTTAGCTCTAGCCTTCTCGTCAGAGTGATCATTATAAATAACAATTTCTTTAATTTTCAGATTATATTTTTTTAAGAGTTTCTTAGCAGAAGAGCTGCTTTCAACAGCTAAGAAGTCTAATTCACTTATTGTGTTAACTGCTCTGATAGTAAAATCATCAAGGTTGCCAACTGGAGAAGGTATAATATAGAAACTCATGCTAAAAAAATTATTTTTATGTTGTTTATATATATTAATTATAACTAGTTGCTCCACAGCACCTAAGGAAAGTTCGATAAATTCTCAATTTATTGAAATAACAAAAAATAGTGAATTTAGTGGGGTAACAATACTTGAAAATAATTTCGAGCAAAGCCCCTATCAAAGAAAATTTATCGTAGCTGCGCCTGACCATAAAAAATTTGCAGAATTTAACAACTATTTCCAATTAGGAATACTTGCAGCAAAAGAAAAATACAAGATCAAGAATGAAATAAGCTTTGTAAAACAAGATGATCTCAACCTAAGCGAAGCAAATAAGAATTTTTTAATAGGTCCATTAAGCAAAGAAATTGTACAGAAAATAGATGGGCTATTATTGTCTAATAAAGCACTTTTACTAAATGATTCAGAAGAGAATTTTTCTATTTCCCTTAGCCAAAAGTCTCAAAATAGAGCGCTTGATAATTACTTAGAAGATAAAGACATCAAAAGAATTGGATTTATTAAAGATACACAAACTTCAACTAATAATAGCAACTCCTTTAGGAGCTTATGGTTTAGCAAAGAAAATGATGCAATTACCATTGAGGTTGGAGAGAACCCAACAAAGAGAATAGAAAACTTTTTAGATGTTACAGAAAGCAAAGATAGATATGCGCTGATAGATAAAGCTAGCTTTTCTAAAGTAGAATTTGTGCCAAGAACGAGAAAAGATTTTGAGCAAATTGTTATTTTTCCAGAAAATCTTACGCGTCTTTATGAAATTGCTTCACTAGTAAGATTTAACTATGGTCTTGATTATGAAATTTTTTCTTTTACCTCAGATTTCAATCAAAAAATTGATAGCAATGAAATTTCATTACATAACATCACTCTTATTGATCACAGTTATGAAAATAAATACGGTTTTGATTTGCCAAAAAGCCGAAGCTTCTGCCTTGGTTTTGACGCAATGCTTCTGAGTTTTGCTATTGCCAATAATATCAAGGGGGAAATTAGAGGCTTATTAGGAATCTATGAAATTAATGAGAATGAATTAATTGCAAGATCTTATCTTAATTAAAAGAATACTTAAGATCCCTTTCAGAGTCTGTTAATGAAAGGTCAAAACTTGGCCTAGAAAATAACTTTTCTTGATAAGAGCTTAAACTAGCAAATGATTTGGTATTAGGAAGACTTACACCTAAGTATGGCAACCTATAAAGAATCGCTGACATATAACAATCAACAAGAGTAAATTCATCACTCATAAAATATGGCTTTTCTTTAAGGACTAGGACAATGCCTGAAACCAAATTCACAAGTTCTTTTTTCAGCGCATTGAACTCTTTCGTGCTAATTTTTGGACTCATCATTTTATCAATTACTGGTAGCCAATCTTTCTCAATTCTATGAATTAAAAGCCTGCACTCCGCTTTATCGTTAGGATAAATTGGTAGTAATGGTGGATGAGGGAACCTTTCATCCAGATACTCCAAAATAACTCTTGGTTCATAAATTGTAACTTCTCTATCTACTAAAACTGGTAACTTGTTGTAAGGATTGATGCTTGGCAACTCTTCTGGAAGTTTGCCTGCTGGATCAAATTCTTTAATTTCACAAGCAATGTCTTTTTCTGCTAGCACAAGTCTTACCATATGGCTATAATGCCCTTTTTCTTCTGAATAAAATATCATTTAAGCTCCTTTGCGTATTCTCTATATAGAAGGTTCATTACAGCAGTGAAGACAATAAAGAATAAAATAACGAAAATACCATTTTTTTCTCTTGTTATTCTTGCTGGTTCACTAGCATATGCTAGAAAATTGACTAGATCTCTCATAGAATCGTCAAACTCTTCTTTAGTCATTGAACCTTCAGACACTTTTACAATATTACCATCTATGTCAAGTGCTTGATTGCCTTGAAGACCAGCCAGCACATTTGGCATTGCTGTGCCTACGTAAACAAGGTTATTTGAACCTGAAGTTTGAGATGAATCTTCATAAAATGTTCTTAAATAAGTATATATCCAGTCATCTCCTCTAACTCTCGTCCTTAAAGTAAGATCAGGAGCTCCAATAGGTGATTTTTCTGGTATACCAAATGTCATGTAATCAGCTATTTTTGTGTCAGGCGTTCTTATAAGATCCTCAGTAATTATATTTTCAGGTATGACTAAATCTTTTTGCAATCTATTCCATCTTAATAATTTTAGAGAATGGCAACTTGAACAGTAGTTCATATAGAGACCAAGCCCTCTCTGCAAAGAATATGTATCATGCACATCTGTAGAGAAGTCATCGCATTCTTCAAGGCTTCCACATGCATTTTCACCAGCAGAATAGCTATAGCTACTCAAAAGAAAAAGAATTAAAAATATTTTCTTCATAATCTGTCTGGCACTTCCAGTGTTTTTTCGTATTTAGTGTATATAGGCATGAGAATAAATGGTGCGAAATAAAATATAGTACATATCTGAGCTACTAATGTTCTTAGCTCATTAACTGGCTTTGTTCCAAGATACCCTAGCGTTATAAAAGAAGCCGCAAATAAAATCATAGCAATTTTACTATAAATGCCTTTGTATCGAATGCTCTGAACATTTGATCTATCAAGCCATGGAACTACAAATAGAATTGCGATACTAGCTGCAAAAATTATAAAGCCCAAAAATTTACTGGTAATGCCCAGGAATGGTATTCCAAATGTTACTGCTCTTAATATCGAATAGAAAGGAGCATAGTACCAAACAGGTGCAATATGCTCTGGGGTTTTAAGAAAATTAGCTTCTTCAAAATTAGGTTTTTCAATAAAGTATCCTCCTCCTGTAGGAGCAAAGAACACGATTGCAAAGAAAACTATGAAAAATACTCCAATAGCTGGTAATGCACCAAAAGTCTTATAAGGATGGAATGGTGCACCATCTAAAGGCATACCTTTAGCATCTCTATATTTTTCGATATCTACGCCTTCAGGATTTCCTGCACCAACCTCGTGTAAAGCAAAAATATGAAAAACAACTAACGCAATCATTAATAAAGGAACAACAACAACGTGTAGAGCAAAAAACCTAGACAAAGTAATTCCAGATAATACAAAGTCCCCTTGTATCCAAACTTGAAGATCAGGCCCAATAAAAGGAATAGCTCCAAAAAGAGACAAAATAACGTTTGCTGCCCAATATGACATCTGACCCCATGGCAAAACATAGCCTAGAAAACCTTCTGCCATAAGCAGGAATAGTAGAAAGCAACCAAATAACCAAACAAGCTCTTTAGGTTTTTGATAAGAACCATACAAAAGTCCTCTAAACATATGGAAATACATTAGAAAAAAGAATGCGCTAGCTCCTGTGCTGTGCATATATCTCATTAGCCAACCATACTCGACGTCTCTCATAATATATTCAACACTAGCAAAAGCACCTTCTTCAGTATTTGTATAAAACATCATTAACCATATTCCTGTAATTACTTGAACCATGAATACAACCATTAAAAGCGCACCAAAAAGATAAAAAAAGTTAACTTTTTTTGGTACCGGATGTTTGGTTAAGTGTCGCTCTAAATTCTCTGTTACAGGTAGCCTTCTATCTAGCCAACCCATTATGGTATTTTTTTCTGTTGCCATTATGCTGGTTCTCCGATAATTAATGTATCACCATCAAAAGAATGCGGTGGTACCTCAAGGTTAATTGGTGCTGGAACGCCTTTATAGACCCTTCCAGCAAGGTCAAATTTGGATCCATGGCATGGACAGAAAAAACCGCCTAGCCACTCTTCATCCCATGCTTTTGGTTCTATTTCGGGATGATACTTGGGTGCACATGATAAATGAGTACAGACTCCTTTTAAAACTGTAAATTTTTCATTAGATGATCTTGCTACGCCTTCTGAAAGAGCTGGATCAGTAACCCTATCATTTAATTTAGGAAGATTTTCTAATGCTTTCTTAGTTTGATGTACAACAAAGATTGGTGTTCTTCTCCATTCAACAACAGCCATTGCTCCAGGATCAAGTTTGGAGAGATCAAATTTAACTGATGCTCCAAGTGCTTTTGCTTTTTCACTTGGGTTCCATGCGCTCAAAAAGGGCACTGCAAAGCCTGTAACAGTAACTGCACCCATCAAACCTGAGGTAATCATAAGTGCTTTTCTTCTAGTGTTGTCAACTTTATGATTGTTTGCTTCTAATGAATCAGTCTTAGTTGATGCGTCAGCATCTTTAGCTACCTCACCTGTAAATAGTTCATTTTTCCAAAGAAAAAGAAGCCTTTCAGCCTCTTTTTTATCTGTTGTTTTGAGGCTTTTTTTATGAATTTCTCCATCAATGTTTAAATATCCCCAATAAAATGGAGATTTGTCTCTAGTATAAAGAGACATTCCATCAAGAATATGAATATGTTTTTTCCCTTGCTTATTTTTTGACATTTTGAACAGTTAATTAGGTGTTCAAATCTATGTGAAACCTACCTAACAAATTCCTCTTAAATCATTATGATCAGTATTATATACAGAATAATTATAAAATAAAAAGCTTTTTAAAAAATAATCTTTAAAAATGATAATTTTGAACAAAAAATAGTGTATTTTTTTGGTGTTCAAAGATAGGATTATCTTTTTGAAAATTGAGGGCTCTTTCTCGCTTTCTTTAAACCAACCTTCTTTCTTTCTTTTACCCTTGAATCTCTTGTTAAATATCCAGCTTTTTTTAATTCTGCTCTAAGTTCTGGATCTTCTTCTAGTAACGCTTTTGAAATAGCAAGCCTTATAGCTCCTGCTTGGCCAAATGAACCACCACCTTGTACTTTTGCGTCTACATCATATACTTCTGCATTTTTAGTTAATACCAATGGTTGTCTAACAATCATTTTGGCAACATCTCTTCCAAAATATTCATCTATACTTTTTTTGTTTACAGTTACAACACCAGTTCCCTTTGTCAATCTAACTACAGCTGTTGCTTCTTTTCTTCTACCAGAAACAGTATTCATTATTTTATCTCCTGAGGGTTTTGTGCTTCGTGAGGATGAACCTCATCGTTATAAACTTTTAATTTTTTAATTATCTGTCTGTTTAATCTGTTTTTTGGCAACATTCCTTTAACCGCATCTCTAATTACTTTTTCTGGATTCTTATCCATTTGGTCCTGAAATGATATTTGTTTAATGCCGCCAGGGAATCCGGAGTGTCTGTAATATATTTTATCGGTGGCTTTTTTTCCTGTTACTTCTATGTTCTTAGCATTAAGAAGAATTACAAAATCGCCTACATCTGCGTTAGGTGTGTATTCTGGTTTGTTCTTTCCTCTCAATATATTTGCTACTTGGACAGACAATCTGCCAAGTTTTTTACCTGTACAGTCTACTATGTACCACTTTTGCTCAATATCTTGAGTTCTTAATGCAGTTGTTTTCATGTAATGCTCAAAGTTGACCCGCTATATATTAATATATTGGTAAGGGATTTGAAACATGAAAAACCTGTTTTTATTAATATTATTTTTTGGCGTATTTTTTGGTGCACAGTTTGTTTATTTCGAAAACCGATTATCTGATCAAAAAGAAATAAATTTTGATGATGTCTCAGCATCTATTGTTACCATTGAATCAATTAATAATAGAGGCAAGAGTTTTGGCTCTGGAGTAATTATTTCAGATGATGGTTATATCATTACTGCGTTCCACGTGCTCTCTGGTAATTTGAGTACAGTAAAAATTTCAGGCAAATCTTACTTAGCTAATCTTATAGGGTTTGATGAATATGCTGATTTAGCTGTTTTAAAAATTAATGAGCAAGATTTAAAACACATTGAATTTTCTGATGAAGCAGAATTAGAAATTGGACAAACTGTTTATGCAATTGGTAACCCATATAATCTAGGAACTTCTGTCTCAAGAGGAATATTAAGCGCAACAGGTAGGAATTTTGGTAATCCATATCTAGACATAATCCAAACAGATGCTGCTATCAATAAAGGAAACTCGGGAGGAGCTTTAATAAATAACGAAGGAGAGCTTATTGGACTAAGCACACTTATTGCGTCAGCCTCTGGAGGTTCTGATGGTGTAGGCTTCGCTCTACCATCAGATAAAGTCTTATCCATAACTAATGAAATAATTAAGTATGGCAAGGTTAATAGGGCTTGGCTTGGCGACTTCACGTTTAGAAAAGGTTTTTTTACACCAATTGATAGCACAACTAGAATCCCAGCTCTATATGTAGTTGAATTAAATAATAGCTCAGAATTTACCGATGGACTTCAAGATGGCGACATAATTATTGGCATCAAAGGAACAGAAGCTAGATGGAATGTTTTGCTAGCTTCTGTAAATAGTATATCTCCAGGTGAAGTTCTTGAATTAAAGGTTATAAGGTCTGATGAGCAATTGGATTTGAATCTTGTTACAAAAGAAAGACCTAATACACCACGGGCTCTCTAATAATTTCCGCTCCTAATTTATTAAGCTTTTCTTCAATACACTCATAACCTCTATCAATATGATATATATCATCTATTTGTGTTTTATTTTTTCCAACCAAGCCTGCAAGAACTAAACTAGCAGATGCTCTCAAGTCAGATGCACTTACGTCAGCTCCTACTAAATTAGAAACTCCAGCAATAGATGCTTTATTGTTATTTAAAGAAATATCGGCGCCCATCTTTATTAATTGGCTGACATGCTGAAATCTATTCTCAAATACTGTTTCCTCAATAGTACAATTTCCGGTTGCTATAGAATTTAACGTCATAAATTGAGCCTGCATATCAGTTGGAAATCCTGGAAATGGTTCAGTAAAAATATCTTGAGCTATTATATCTGATGAGGTGGCATCTACTTCGACATAATTTTCTCCGATGTCTACCTTAACCCCCATATCAATGAGTTTTTGGCTGATTATACTGATGGTATCTGGATTAATCTTATTAACTTTTACATGACCATTAGTAATGGCTCCTGCAACTAAATAAGTACCTGCCTCTATCCTGTCAAATAAAACATTCCATCTATTTGCTTTGAGATTTGATACACCTGTTATAGAAATATTTGATTCACCTGCACCCTCAATCTTTGCTCCACAGCTATTTAAATAATTTGCTAATTCAACAACTTCGGGTTCCTTTGCACAATTTCGTAAGATAGTTACGCCATCTATCAGAGTAGCTGCCATCATTAAGTTCTCTGTTCCAGTGACAGATACCTTTGGAAAAATAAAATCAATCGGATTAAGTTTTTTGGCTTCTAAATATATGTATTTAGAATCAGAAGTTATCTTAGCACCCATTTGCTCAAGACCAGCTAAGTGGAAATCAATTGGTCTTGTACCAATATCACATCCACCTGGTTGGGAAATTTTAGCTTTTCCATATTTGGCTAC
>TARA_B100001113_G_scaffold110685_1_pt1 | contig 16592 bp, 16 predicted proteins | sample TARA_B100001113 | Tara Oceans TARA_B100001113 (sample SAMEA2622402) | marine metagenome | biome: marine biome (ENVO:00000447); feature: deep chlorophyll maximum layer (ENVO:xxxxxxxx); material: "saline water (ENVO:00002010), including plankton (ENVO:xxxxxxxx)" | depth 50 m | reverse complement strand
ATCAAATTAGGTGCAATTCAGCAATTTATCGGAGATGTAGAATGGGGGGAATTAGACTATCTGATTATTGATTTCCCACCAGGTACTTCTGATGAGCCACTTACAGTAACTCAGAATCTTCCAGATATTGATGGAATGGTTATAGTAACAACTCCTCAAGAAGTTGCTCTGTTAGATTCACGTAAGTCGATTACGTTTGCAAATTCCCTGAAAGTTGATGTGATTGGCGTTATTGAGAACATGAGCGGTTACACTGTTCGAGGAAAAGCTCCATCGGGTACAGAAATTGAATTGGCCGCACCAGGTGGAAAAACAATCCGAGTTACCTCGGATGATGATGGAAACTGGTCGGGAACGCTAGATATCTTCAAGTCCGGTGGAGGGCAAAAAACCGCGGTTGAATTCGGCGTACCTTTCCTAGGAAAACTTCCATTCGATCCTGGTTTTGTTAGAGGTGGAGATGATGGAGTTCACCGAATTGTATCGGAACCTGATGGCCCATCTTCTGAAGCGTTTTCAGAGATAGTTGCTAAAATACAGTCCAAAGTTGAATCAGGTTCGTCATATGGTGGCCTGGAAATAATTTGAGGTGTTTGGTTGGGTCTTCCTGAATTGAAGCGTTTGGAGAGGCGTGATTTAGACATGCTTCTTTCTTGGTCAGATGGAACTGAACACATAATCGCCTATGATGATTTGAGACATGCATGCCCCTGTGCAAGATGTTCACCACAAAGAAACGACGAAGATTCCTCAAAAATTCTACGCAGAACCATAGAAAATATACCTCAAGAAAAACCAACCGTAAGGCCAGTCGGAAATTATGCATTAGCATTTGAATGGAAAAATGGCTGCTCGGCCGGCATTCACCGATTCGAGAGGATTTGGCGTCTGGGCGAAAAGGAAGACCCCGACAATGGCAAAGCGTACGTCCATGGTGCATGGTGAAACCACCCTTCAGGTCGTAATTGTCGGAGTAATACACTTGTATGCAATGTTGACACGACAATAATAGGAGGTCTTACCGATGGATGGCGTATATCTTACTTGGTTAATCTCTGCATTGGCTATTGGTGTACTGTTAATGCCCTTGGTAAAGCCACCCTGGTCTAGAGTTACTCTAGATGGTTTTATCGACTTTTTACGAAGGTACTGGCTACACATTGTAATGGTCTTACTAATTTACAATGCTAAGGATTTCTTAGATGAAGTCGATCGAATTCTTATGGCAAATACCGATGGTATGCTCAACATGACTCCGTGGATTTATGCCATTGAGGGAGAAATGGCACTATGGGTTCAAGAAACATTCCGAGCAGATTGGCTCACGTCTTTCATGACGCATTTCTACATTGTAGGATTCATGGTAATTTGTTATGTTTCAGTCTTCTACTTCGCATACTTTGATGACAGATATATGGCAGACAGAATAAGTCTTGCAATCTTCTGGGTTTACATTTTGGCAATACCTTTCTATCTATTTTTCAATGTTCATGTAACTGGAAATTACATCCCTGGCATGGAGACTCTAGCCTACAATCATACATCGGAAATCAATGATTGGTTCATTCGTATTGATCCTTTAACAAACGGTATGCCTAGTCTTCATATTGGCTTCCCGTTTGCTGTTTGGTTATGCTTACTAAGATTCGATACAGATGGTCGCTGGACAGTCTATCGTCGAATAATTTTTGCATATGTAGTATTGACTGCATTCTGTATTTTGTATCTTGGAATACACTGGTTTATGGATATCATTGGAGGAATGGTTGTAGCAGCTATAGCAGTGAACATTGCCGACAAGATGGCAGATCCTTTCTGGAGAATATTCGATGAAAGAACTATCAATGCTAGACTTGTAACTTTACTGACAAACCCGAAAAGAGCCTTGAATGTGGTCAAGTCTAGTGCGTCTAAGCAATTCGCTAAATTTGCAAAGCCTACTAGCAAAGAGACCGGTGCAGTGCTTGCGGCGGTAATCATCGTAGTTGCAGGAGTAATCACTTGGGATTTAACTCACCAGTCAATTCCTGCTGGAGGCGTCGATGCTCCAGTGGGGGTAGAAGCGGCAGATGGTTGGTTGGCTACACTGGACGATAGAGGCGAATCAGCGTTATTGATTATACATGAGGTGGATGATTTAGAGTCACAAATAGATGTGGTTCAACCAATATTAGATTCAAATTCAACCTGGGATGTTAGAGAAGGTATGCTAATTGTCGCCAATCAAACAATCTTAATGGCAGTAAATTTGGAAGAACCCTCCACAGCAAAAGTTACGCTACAGGTTGACAAGCCTACCGCTGTTGATATCATCTCAGATGACTGTTTTGCGGTTTTGGAAAATGGATTTGTAACATACTGGGATTTTGAAGGAAGGCAGAAACTGGGTCCAAATCCAGAACAAGGTGATTCAGTTATTTTGTTTGAATCATTTAATGGCCAAATAGCGTTAGTTTTCGAAAGTGAACCCGATACGGTGCATCTTGGAATTGCTGACGCTATAGGATTAATTTCCATACAGTTGAATGCAACAGGTGATCCAGATGAAGATGATATTTTGCTGGCAGCAGATTTGAATGTAGATGTAGAAAATGCGACAATTACAGACATCTCTTTGTCAAAAACAAAATTAGCAGCAACTGTGGATGTAAATGCAACATCTCGCTTGATTTTATTGGATACCATTAGTGGTGAAAGTAAGATTATCTCCGACCATAAATTCGCAGCGTTTGACCCCCATCTTGATTACGGGGTTTTGATGTTCTCAGCATATACAGAAATCAATCCATTAGAGGCTGCAGAAGAATATTCAGACAGAGAAATTTACATCCATGATTTGTCTACCAACTTGACAAAACCACTAACTGCAGATGGATTGGACCAGTGGGCACCATTGGTTTTAGAAGACCATTATGTGTATCGACAAATGGATAGTTCGGGCGATGTCAGCGTCGAGGTCCAACAAAAAGAGCCAACTCTTCAGGCTTATTCGTCTAACATTCTGAAGTTTGGTGTAATCCTCGTAATTTCTCTAGCGTTCGTCTACATAATGCAGAAGCAAAGAGAATCTAATCTCAGCCCCCGTGATAGCGAACTCGCATCATGATTTGATTAAGCCTCGTTGTAACTTCTAATGCACTAGGGGGCACACCACCTGGTGCGGCAATCGGCTCTCCTAATTCTTCATCTAGGGCGATATACCCCTTTAGGACCAAATCCATCGCTCCTTTGACATCAGGGTGACTAGCTCGTAAAATTTCATGTAAAACATGCAAATCAATACCAAATCCTTCAAGATCATATTCTCTTGACGATAGTCCGAGGTCGATTAGAACGACTTCTCTTTGGTTTGTAATCAGGATGTTATTGGTTGATAGGTCACCGTGGTTGACAGCATTCCTATGCAATTCTCGAATCGCCTTGCCAACATCAATCAACAATTTTTCATCGTGCTCATTAGACTGAAGTATTTCGATCAAAGGCTTACCTTCGATTCTTTCCATGATTATTTTCGACTCGTCGATATCAACATCCCATATCGCAGGAACAGGAGCCCCTCTTCTTGCAAGCCAAATTGTTAATTTGATTTCATTTGTCATCCGTTTCTTTGTTAAACTCGCATCTAAGTCAGGATGTCTCCAGCCTCTTGGTCGACGCTTTTTCAAGACAGCAGGGCGGCCATACCATGTCCCTGAAATCACTTCTGCTTCTGCTCCAAGATGCAGCCTCTCACCTCCCGACCATGCTTGCATTGTATGCTCGTAAGTGTGAATGGTTGAAAAAGGGGTGCCTACACAGAAGCACGAGGTTAGACTATGACCATGTCCCTGCCGATGTGCGCCATTGATTTCACAAGTGATGAAATGGGCCCTGAAGAGGCAGCAATTGCTGAAAGGATAGGCGAGCTTAAACAGCAACTTGGAGACGATTTACTGATTCTAGGCCATCACTATCAAAGAGATCAGATAGTTATGCATGCAGACTTACTTGGAGATTCATTCTTACTCTCGGAGTTAGCAGCAAAATCTGACGCCAAAAATATTGTATTTTGTGGTGTGCACTTCATGGCTGAATCAGCTGATATACTCACTTCTGACGAGCAGAGAGTAATTTTGCCCAATATGAGAGCAGGTTGTTCTATGGCAGACATGGCTGCTTTACATGAAGTAGAGATTGCTTGGAAAGAGATCTTGGAAAAGTCAGGACTTAGTGATCCGGCTACAGCGAAAGAAGGTGAGTCCTGTTTGATTCCTGTGACCTACATGAACAGTGCCGCAGAATTGAAGGATTTCTGTGGGCGTCATGGAGGAATAGTTTGTACATCATCTAACGCTACAGGTATTCTACAGTGGGCTTACGAACGTGCTGGTCCAAACGGCGCAGTTCTATTTTTCCCAGACCAACACTTAGGTAGAAACACAGGGCTGTCTATGGGTATATCGCTTGACCAAATGACAGTTTGGACCCCGGAAGAGGAAAATGAATTACCTGAAGATTTGAAAATAGTCTTGTGGCACGGCTTTTGTTCTGTTCACAAGCGGTTTACAGTTCCACAAATCGAAGCATTCAGGGCGGAGCACCCTGATGGTGTAGTCGTAGTTCATCCAGAGTGTCCAATGGAGGTCGTAGAAGCTGCTGATGCGAACGGTAGCACAGAATTCATTCGTAGATATGTCGCACAACAAAAACCAGGAACCAACATTGCAGTCGGGACCGAAATCAACATGGTGGCTAGATTGGATTCGCAACATGAAGATCTTCACATACAATGTCTAGAACCAACAATTTGCCCCTGTTCTACGATGTATATGATTCATCCAGCGTACTTGATGGATGTCTTAGAACGCTTAGTAGAAGGCGAAGTACCTAACCAAGTAATCGTTGCACCAGAAGTGCAAGAAGGTGCTAAAATCGCTTTACAAAGGATGCTTTCAATCAAGCAATAGATTCGAAAGTTTTCCACCCTGCAAATGCCAACAATGGACATAGCATCATTGTAATTAGTACATATCCGATCGCTTTTGTTTGGTCATCATTCCACATTTCGATTGTTTCAACTGAGAATGTTGACATTGTTGTAAATGCACCTAGAATGCCAGTTCCAATAAATAATGTCAACTCTTTTGAAATCAGTTCATTAGCTAAAGCGGCCATACAAACCCCCAGAATCAAAGAACCTAATGCGTTTACAAGTAAAGTGCTTTGTGGGTTTCCGATCCATTCGCTGATTGCAAAACGAAGAGTGGCCCCTATTGCTCCACCAATCGCCACAGCAAAATATGAATTCACAAATTGCCCTGTTAGTCACCACTCTATCAAACATGCTCAAAAGTCATGCGTTACAGGACTGGATTATGACCATCTGGTTCATGACCACCAATCAGGGTAAGGTTGAGGAAGCAAGGGCCTATTTTTCAGATTATGGAATTGTAGTCCAGCAATTTGATTTTGAGTCAATCGAGCCTCAGGCAGATGACTTAGAAGTCGTAGCACTCTCAAAAATAGAGCAAGCAATTCCTCATCTGCCAAATCCTAATGACATGTTGTTGGTAGAAGATGCAGGTTTGTTTGTCGATGCTCTAGACGGTTTTCCTGGCGTTTACTCCTCTTATGCTCTCAGGACGCTTGATGTTTATGGAATCTTGAAATTGATGGATCATCTGATTAGTGCAGATCCAATTCAAGATGGAAATCTCAGGAAAGCTGAATTCAGAGCAGTAGCAGTTCTTTACAAAAACGGTCAAACCATAGTTTCCCAAGGAGTATGCCCCGGTCGTATTTCACATGAACCGGTGATGGGTAAAGGGTTCGGATTTGACCCGATATTTATTCCAGCCGATCTAGATGAGGAAGGAAATCCTCTATCTGTTGGAGAGATTGGAGCAAAAAGCACTCATGGTAAGCCATTTGGAGCAATTTCATTAGAGGAAAAGCAACAATATTCTCATAGGCATAGAGCGTTGAAAGGTTTGCTTTCTAACCTCGACAGTCTTGGGTGAGATTCTTGAGTGTGAGCGTTTTGGCTTGAGGTGAGCAGCATGAAATCATCAAGGCTAGTAGTTTTCATCCTCTTGGTAGGAGCCATACTAGCATTTTTCATGCTGCAGTCTGAATTAGATGATAATAGTAGATGGGGCTTGGTCGGAGTCGTCCTTATACTGGCTATAATTTGGGTATACCTTGGTGACAAGCCAAAACCAGTAACTCGTACTAGTGCTCGTAAAGTGATACCAACCGTTGCGATTCCCGATGAAGAAGAAACATCTTCTCTTGATATTCCTGAGGCCGTTACAAAAGACGACATGGACGGGGCATCACTCCGTGAAAGGAAAATGGCAAAGGTTGCTGCAAATAAGCAGGCTGAGGAAGAAAACGAGATCACAATCGAACCAGATGATGACTTGGAAGAAATTTCGCTATCTGTCGAAGAAGTACACGTTGCTGGGGAATATGTGGTAGAAGTATCTCCTCAATCAATCGAAGATGCAAACATAGCTGCTCACATCAAAGACAAGAGAGATCGCCATTCAAAGATTCGGGCCCGTATTGAAGAACGCCGTCGAGATCAAATGGCAGAAATCAGAGCATCCACTGCAAAGATGTGGGAAGAACACAGTTCCGGTGAAGATTTGGTCGGACTAATACAAAGTGAAAATCACGGTCAAAATATTCTGATTGAACCAGCTAATGCGGAAGCAGGGCACGTATATGGTGCATCTTTAGTGAGAATCGATCCATCTACAATTTTGAAATTAAGAGTACCACTAGATACGGGATATGTCGCTGTAGAGGAAGAGCGTGCCAAAACTGCAACTCTCCCACTCCCTCCAGGTCTTCCTTCACCTGATGAACTAGGGCTACCACTTCCTCCGCCACCGGGCGCATCTGGAGCGCTTGCTGCATTGAAGGATGAAATGGCTAATGACGATTAGCGATGCTTCCACTCAGGCTCACTTCGATTCAAGAATGCCTGAACTCCAATCTCTTGGTCTTCAGTGTCGAATAGTTTTGCGAATACAACCGCTTCAATCTCAACACCTTCGGTAATACCATTGTCTAAAGCAGCCCGGATAGTATTCTTTGCGACTTTCATTGTACTAGCAGATTTTGAAGCAATAGTTTGTGCGATTTGCATAGTTTTGTTTTCTAGATCTTCTGCTTCGCATATGTGGTTTGCAAGACCCATTCTGTAAGCATCTTCAGCACTTACATTATCTCCGGTCATCATCATTTCCATCGCTCTGCCATAACCAACAAGATGTACCAATCGCTGTGTTCCGCCATATCCCGGCATTAATCCTAGCTTTATCTCTGGAGTTCCGAATATTGATCTAGTACTAGCGATTCTAATGTCGCAAGAGCATGCAATTTCGCATCCCCCACCAAGTGCAAAGCCATCTATCATAGCGATGGTTGGTTTGCTAAGATTCCAGATTGCTTCAATCGCATTATCTCTGAAAATTTCTCTGATTTCTTCAGATCCCTTGCCAGTAAATTCTGTAATATCGGCCCCAGCGACAAATGAATTCGGTTTTGCTCTTTTGCCTTCGAGAGGAGGGTTTGGTTTTGCACCGGTTATGATTACGCACCTGACTGAATCACTCTCCTCTACCCATGTGCACATTTTCTGTAATTCACTTCTCACATCATTGTTTAGAGAATTTAATTTATCAGGTCTGTTGATGGTTACTTTTGCAATAGTCCCGTCACCATTTTCACACTCAATCTCTTCGATGATAACTACTTCGTCCATGATGCGCCGAGAAGGTCATAGCAAATCAATTTGTAAGCACACATTGAAATTCATGAGGCACATCGAGGATTTATGTCCGACAGCGATGAATCCTTAGTAGTAGCAAAAGATTTGGGCAAGAGGTATGGCGATTTTATCGCTCTTCATCCACTTAATGTTAAGGTCAGCTCAGGAGAATTCTTTGGCGTGTTCGGTCCAAACGGTGCTGGAAAGTCAACATTCATCAAACTCCTAACTGGTCAATTACGACCAAGTATCGGGGCAGTAGAGGTTTTGGGAATTAATGCTGCAAAATCTCCTCAGAAATTGAAAGCGAATATCGGAATCGTTCCTGAATCCGAATCTCCTCCGTCATATCTTACTCCTGGAGAATTTTTGCAATTTGTTGGAAAGCTTCGTGGAATTGAAGATTTAGATTCGAAGGTCAAATATTGGATGGACTGGTTCGGTCTGCAAGAAAAGAGCGACACAATGTGTAAAGATCTTTCAAAAGGCCAGAGACAAAAGGTGATGCTGGCATCTGCATTTATTCACGAGCCAAAGTTGCTGTTTTTGGATGAGCCATTTGCAAATTTAGATCCTATTTATCAAAGGAAATGCCGTCAATGGTTGCTTGAAATGGTGAAAAATGGGGGAACCATTTTCCTTTGTTCTCACGTACTTGAAATGGCAGAAAGAATGTGTAACAGAATGGCAATAATCAATCATGGCAAGGTACTTGCTGCTGGAACTGTCAAGGGGTTAAAAGAGAGTGATGAAGAAACATTGGAAGATGTGTTTATTCGGTTGGTAGGTCATTCAATCGAAGAGGCGGAAAGACTGAGTGATGAAGGTGTAAACGAGGAGGAATAATCTTGTCCGTATCTATCCAAAGTAGTGATTGGTCTGATTATTCAGAACAATCTCATTCCAATTCATTGGGTTCGACCAATGCTGGGATGAAATTAAACACGCCTTTGGTAGGTTGGGAAGCATTCTCTGCTACATTCCGAGTTATGTTTGTTGAGGAATTTAGGGAAAATTTAGATTTCGCAAAAAAAAGGAGAATATTACTATTCCCTCTTCTAGTTGCTCTAGTAACTATGGTGGCAACAATTGGTCTTCAGTTTCTTGTTGGCGAGGGGGCCGCTCAAGGAACAGATACAGATTCTAATGCATTTACTTGGGATGAACTTAGATTTGCACTACATTTGCCTTTGTTATTTTTCAGTTTAGGAATGGGCTCATTTGCATTTTTAGGTAGAGAGAAAGTCTTGGCTCGTACTGGAACAAAAAATTACCTTCTAGCATCTCCTGCTTTACAACCACTAACAAATCCTACAGCACATTTTGCATATTATGTCAAGGATTTAACTTACTACGTTATGCTAATTCTTACTCCTGTAATATCAGGTATGGCAATCGGTATTCTTTTGGAGAGTTTTACTGACGTCAGTACACCATTGGAGTATAGTAGTCTACCAAGAACTTGGGTTGCAATGTCTGTAACTTTAGCCCAGGGGTTGGCATTCTCATTCATAGCATCTTCACTTTGGTTATTGGGCGGTTGGTTCAGCCGCCTTACTCCATTTTTCGTAGTCGCAATAGGGACTGTCATCGGATTGGGATTGTTGCCACGACAATACTTCCTTTGGGGCCTAGCAACTCAGCAACCAGATGGGCTAATTTTAGCGATTCCAGCATTAGCAGCATCGATATGTTTAGCTTGGATAGCATCCCAATTAGTTCTAGATGATTTCGAGGTAAAGGTTGTCTCCAAGAAAGAAATTTTCTTACCTGCATGGGGGCGTTTGAGGTTTTTAGGAAACGGCCCTCTAAGATTGCTGGTGGCAAAAGAAGCAGTCGACCTAATCCGCTCAGGTTCATTAAAGAAGATGATCGTGTCCTACTCTGTACCACTAATTGTTTTGTTAATGATGGCTTGGTTAGTTGATTTTGCTGAAGCACCTATCCCGATTAATCTTCTTTCTTACGCTCCATTTTTGGGATTCTTTGGTTTCAATTTCTATTCTTGGTTAACCGCCCTAGATTCTCCCGAACACATGAACGGCTTACCGCTCAGTGTTCCACAATTGATTAGAGCAAAAGTAACGGTGTATTTCCTTGCAACTACTTGGATTTCCGTGATATTCCTTTGCTTAATGGCTTGGAGATTGGACGAATGGGCTGTATTGCCGGTTGGATTAGTTGTAATGATTGCAAATAGTATCTACATCGTTTGTTTGACAGCCTTCTTGATGGGTTTATCTCCGAATAAGGCAATTTTTGATGCAAAAATCATGACATGGTTTTGGATTGGCACCGTCATTCCTCTACTTGCTCTATTCTTGCTGTCATTCACTCAAGGAGACGTATCATTTTACGAAAATTGGGCCGATCAAGTTCAAGACAAAGGATTGCAAGCAGAAGCGGTTGATTTCGATAATGAAAGAATGGCAACAGGATTCAAAGGAATACTAGCAGTTAGTGCGGGTTTAGTGGCTGCCGCAATTCTACTGATGAAACTGCTTGACCGTAAATGGGGAAGGGCAGAGTTCAACAATTGAAACCTCGCCGACTAAATCATGGGGCTAGTATTTGCTGTCAGCGGATTGCCAGCTGCAGGCAAAGGCGAGTTTGCTGCAATTCTCGCGTCAACAGGGATTCCTGTACGTTCCATGGGCGATATGATAAGAGCTGAGGTGAAGGCTAGAGGAATACCAGAAGCACCTCATGTTTTTGGAGAGGTTGCAACTGAACTTCGCGCAGAGCACGGAGAAGATGTCTTGGCTCACAGATTAATCGATGTCGTAGATGAGTTACTTTCAAACCATTCTATTGTCCTAATCGAGGGGCTCCGAGGTACTGCTGAAAGAGAAGTCTTCGAAAATCATTGGGGCGAATCTTTCAAAGTTGTAGCAATAACTGCCTCCAAAAAATTGAGATTTGAGAGAGTTACATCTAGAGCACGATCTGAAGACGGAGATTTATCTGACCTTGAGGCCAGAGATAAACGTGAGACTGGATGGGGATTAGATGTCATATTGCAGGAAGCGGATTTTTCATTTTCTAACGAATCAAATCTAGAGGATTTGAAAAACCGAGTTTCGGCTTGGCTCGATAACCTGTGAGAGGGCCCGTAGGGCCCCTCACAATGGCGAAAGGTCATAACCGAGAGTAACAGTGTCTAGAGCGTCAGGGGGTTCTACATATGGCAAGGAAAAGTGGTGGGGGCCAAAGAAGGCAAAGAAACCAGCAACGCGCAATGTATGATGAACTTGACAAATATCCGGTGATGCCACCCCATGCATTCGCAAGAATAGTGCGTGACAAGAGGACGCTGAACATCATTTACCAAATCATTGAGCCGCCGTTGAACAAAAAAGAGCAAGAATGGCGAGATGAACTAATGGACATTTTCATTCGCTCTCTTACTGCAAACATCGAGGCAATCGATGCCGACCCAACGGCGTACCTTCGTACTGCGATGGACAAAGTGATCAAAGCCTACGGTATGAAAATCAATAAAAAATCCAAATCTAAACTATTCTATTATCTCCGCAGAGACCTAGTTGGTTATGGGAGAATGGATGTTTTGATGAATGACGCAAACGTGGAAGACGTATCATTGGATGGTACAAATGTTCCAATTTTCGCCTACCATCGAAAGTTCGAATCAGTGGAAACTACCTGTGTTTGGGAAACAGATGAGGAATTAGAATCGTATGTTATCAAACTAGCACAGCGTTGTGGAAAGCACATTTCTGTAGCAGATCCTTTACTTGATGCTACTTTGATGGATGGATCAAGAATCGTTATGAAATTAGGTCATGAGATATCTACAAGAGGTTCAGCATTCTGTATTCGTAGGTTCAGAGACGATCCGTTTTCACCTTGTGATATTATTGCTTTCAGAACCCTTTCATCTCTCATGGGTGCATATCTTTGGGTCGCATTCCAAAATGAAGTTCCTATGCTATTCGTAGGCGGTACCGCTTCCGGCAAAACCACCACTCTAAACGCTATGTGTATCTTTATCCCATGGCAGATGAAGATTGTTAGTATTGAATCTACTCGTGAAGTAAATATTCCTCAACCTAACTGGGTTCCTGGTCTAACAAGACAGGGATTCGGTGGTGAATCCAACGAAGGAGAGATTGGAGAATTCGAGTTACTCAAAGCGGCTCTCCGTGAGCGACCAGAATACATTATTGTGGGTGAAATTCGTGGTGCAGAGGCATATGTTCTGTTCCAGGCAATGGCTACAGGTCACTGTGCATACTCAACAGTGCACGCTGACTCAGTGCCTTCATTAGTTCACAGATTAGAAAACAAACCGATCGATATTCCTCGTGTATTGCTACCTGCTTTGGAAGCATGTGTAATTCAAATTCAGACTCGTATCAATGGACGACGTGTCAGAAGAAGTAAGCAAATTGTCGAAATTGTTGGAATTGATCCGAACTCTTTGGAAGTAATCACCAATGAAGTATTCCGATGGAATGTTGCAAATGATGACTTCATATTCTCCGGAAAGTCATACGTTCTTGAGAAAATAATGGTCAAAATAAATTACAGTCAAGATGAAATGCGTCGAGAATTAAGAACTCGAAAGCGTATTCTTGAATGGATGGTTTTGAATGATATTAGAAAGGCTGATCAGGTAAGCCAAATCATTACTGAGTATTACGTAAGGCCTCATGAGATTCTAGCACGTGTTGATGGTCTACGCTGATTAACTAGGGGGTTTTAATTATGGAACTAACTGCATGGCAGAAAATTTGTCATCGTATCCTAGGCAAAGTCTTCAAGAAAAAAGCGCGTAATGATGCAAAACTTTCAGAGGATTTGGTAAAAGGAAACATGCCAATAATGCCTGAAGTATACATGGCTCAATTATTTGTTACAACGGTAACAGTTACGATAATTTGTGCAATCTTATTGGTGGCAGTATTTATGCCAGAAATCGGTTTGATTGATTGGTATGAATCTAGGCCGGATGATGCTTATGCAATGGTATGCTATGAGTGGGAATATTGGAATGCAGATTTGGTCGACGAAACGCTTGAAAGTAGGGGTTGTCCTTTCTTCCAATACATGGAGTTTCCAATTTTTGCTAAAATCCTAATTCCTGTAATGTTAGGTTTTGTTGTACCATTTGGAACTTACAAATTTTTGAAAGGCTCTGCTTCAAGAGCAGCTCATGCTAGAGGCGTTGCATTGGAGAAATATCTTCCATACGCAGCATCTTACACCGCTGCTATGGCTGCAGCAAATGCAACTCCACACAAGATTTTCAAATCATTAGCACTGAATGGAGAGATCTATGGTGAAATAGCCTATGATTCTGCTATGATTTACCGTGACGTTTCCCTATTAGGTTACGATTTGTTGACCGCCATGAAAATGGCGGTTGACAGAGCAGCATCGCCTTGGATGACAGAGTTCTTCCAAGGAATGGTTGGAACTTTGACTGCTGGAGGTTCATTGAAACTGTATTTCCTTAATCGTGCAGAACATTACATGCGTGAAAACCGAACACGTCTTCAAGAATTCTTGGAATCCCTAGCAATGTTGGCAGAATCATATGTTGTAGTTGCAGTTGCTATGCCATTGTTCCTAATCGTCATGCTTGTCATTATGTTCTGGGTTAGCGGTGCAGGTGCTCAAATGGAAGAGAGTACCTTGTATGGTGTTGTGCTATTGGGCCTTCCAATGATTCATGCAATGTTTGCTTTCATTGTGTGGTCATCAAGTGAAGAGCAAAAAATGTGATCAGGAGGTGAGAATATGGCACGCAAAAAGAAGGAGAAAATCATCGTCAAGTTGGATCTTCCAAAAGACGATAATACTCTAACTAAGTTGTATGCAATTCTTGGTGTAAGCATTTTCTTAGGCCTTGCTAGTTTTACGTTCTGGGTTACAAACTCTCACTTTACCACGGCAGCAAATGGTCAGCCATTATTCGTGAACCTGGCTTGTGGTTATGATGCAAATTACATGCCAACATTTGATGACAATGAATCATGCAATTATGGGTTGCTCAAAGATGAACCAGATGTGTTAGTAATGACGCCAGAAGAACCTTGGAAAGAATTCATAGGAATTGGTCAACTATTCGACGTTCCTGGAATGGATGAAAACATTACTGCTAGTGTACGGCCCGATCAAACTTTAACTGGTACTTGTGATGTAGAGGCAGCAATACCTTCGGATTATCAATTCATTATTTACGATCCATCGGGGCAAGAAATGTCTCGATATTCGGGGAACACTCATTCCAACGATGACAATTGTGAAATTTTCATTTCAAATATGGAAAAAGGTAATCTTTACCAAATTGTAATAATCTCTGAAAATGTTGTTCAGACAGCAACTTATGAACTAAGGATGGATTATTATGATGGACTTCCAGAAAACATGAACAATAAATCTCAGTGGATTGGTCCTGAAGTAAATCTTGGTGGCCTCTCTCTAAGGCCTACGATTTTCCTCAATTTCTTCGGCTTAGGCTTCTTCATTATGTTTTGGCCAGCATCATTTTATTGGGACAGGGTCAAAGAAAAGACCAATCAAATGGAAGAAAAGTTCCCCGATTTCCTAAGGGATCTTGCAGAATACTGGAAGGGAGGTCTGTCGATGACGGTGGCGGTTCAAACGTTAGCGACGAGTGAATACGGTGCCCTGAATCACGAAGTAAAGAAAATGAGTGACCAATTATCTTGGGGTGTTGCATTTGGTGATGTCATCGAAATGTTCGCAGCAAGGGTTGGCACACCACTGGTTTTACGTGCGATTTCTCTAATTTCAGAAGCGAACCGAGCAGGTGGTAAGATTTCTGACATTCTTGTAACGGCAGCAAATGACAGCCGTGAATTGAAGTTCCTGGAGGGTGAGAGAAGACGTTCTATCGCCTCATATATCTCAGTTATTTGGACTTCTTACGGTGTTTTCCTTGGCGTTATTGTCGTCCTAGCTAAGGTTTTCATTCCTGCTATTGCAGGTTCTAATTCCGATTCTGAAGACGGCGGTGGAGGCCAACAACTAGGAAACATGGTCATACGAAATATCGAGCCACTGTTTTTCTTGACCATTTTCTACTATGGTGTAACAATGCAAGCCCTCGGTAATGGTTCGATGGCAGGTTTGATGGCTACTGGTCGATTTACCAGCGGTATGAAGCATTCAGGATTGATGATATTACTTGCAATTCTTTGTTTCAATATTATTGTATTCTCTCCAGATTTAATCGGTGTAACAGATTTGCCGCAATTGAACCCAGCAGCCGGTACATTCTCGCCATGAGGTGATGTTGTGCAAGGGGATGACAATGCACAGGTCCACATTCTGGAAATGCTGACACTGTTTTGGCTATTTTTTATGACAGCGGCTTTCCTGATTACAGTACATGTTCCAGATGAAGCAAGTATCTCAAGAGATGCTGAAATGCAATTTGCTGGTGAGGATGCAATCAATCTAGGATTAGCAACACCTGCTATGGAAAGTGATTACGATTCACGTTTGGCAGAACTTCTTGCCTTGGGCCAAGAAGATGAAGCCTGTGAATTGATTCAAAATTATCTTGCATCTGGAATCGAAGCCAATTGTTGGTTAGCCAAGGACTCGGGCACTTCCCAGCCGCATGGTGAGGTCGCAACTCCAGGTGGAAGTACAGTGAACTCTCATGGTTTAGTTGCGGTTGATGATCAATTGTGGACTATAAGTTTAGATTTGTGGGAGCGTGGCTCATAATGCGCTCTGCAGCAAAAAATGACCAAGGCCAGATGCTACTGGCAACTGGTGTTGTTTTGATGATGTCATTGTTATCGATGGCAATTTTCGGTGTTAAATTAGCAGGTATTTCGATGCCACATGATACGGCAGGAGATGATACAATTGATGCTTCAGGAGACATTGCAGAGAGTCTTCCAGGTTTAACAGAATCTAGAGCTTTGATTTGGTATGACTCAGGTTTATCAGAGATAGAAAGTGTTCAGAAATCAATAGACTCACTGCATGATGATGTTCTGCATCATGGTGAAATTAGAGGCGTAGAACTGAAATTACTGAATATTTCAGTAACTGAAGAAGGGGGAGTAGTCTCTGTTTCTACTGAACTGGGAGCAGCGGATAGAAATTCTATGCTTACAAGAATAATTTCTTTTGATATCGACTTGGATAATTAACGCGATTTTCGCCAGTCATTCCAAGCAAGATCCAACCAATGATTGACTCTTTCTAGACTATCCTTGACTACGGTTGCATCTAGTGTATTCCAATCTGCAATCCTTGATTTTTCTTTGAGTGAATCTTGGATTGCTCTTATCCTTGGCAGAGCAGAGATGTATCTCTCTGCATTTCTGAATGAATGAGTTTCTCTTTGTTTCAGGAAACTGGCATGCTGTTCTTCATCATCTACATGCATAACAATTCCAACCGCAATTCCTCCCGAATCTCGCCATGAACGTAGTAGACGTGAACTTGGCTCAAGATGTACTCCTTCCAGAATCAAATCGATCCCCTCTCGTCTCGCTCTCTCTATTGTTGCGAGAATTCCTGCTTCAACAGCTTTGCAAGTGTCTTGCCAATCGAGGACAGCATCTCCAGCCTCCCCTCTGGAGAAGGAGGATCGATTCAAAGCATGGTTTTCATTGGTATTTTGTACACGCATAATTTCCCGAATTGCATCTGTTGAAAGCAATCTAGCAAATGAGTGCTCATTAGCGATTTTTACAGCAGTAGTAGATTTCCCAACACCTGTTGCTCCTGCGATTAGAACTAGGATCGGTGGGCGGCCAGTTACTTTGGTTGTTGTCGCATCAGCGATACCTATCCGCTTCGCCATTATTTGCTGCTGTTC
>TARA_B100001113_G_scaffold96598_1_pt1 | contig 16605 bp, 13 predicted proteins | sample TARA_B100001113 | Tara Oceans TARA_B100001113 (sample SAMEA2622402) | marine metagenome | biome: marine biome (ENVO:00000447); feature: deep chlorophyll maximum layer (ENVO:xxxxxxxx); material: "saline water (ENVO:00002010), including plankton (ENVO:xxxxxxxx)" | depth 50 m | reverse complement strand
TTTCCCGGTCGCGTGCTGTTCGTGGACCTCTCCAACGGCACCATCGATACCCGGACCCTGCCGCATGCGTGGTGCCTCGAAGGCATGGGCGGCAAGGGCTTGGCCACCCGTGTTCTGGTCGAATGGGACACCACCGAACCCGCCGCTTACGACCTCGAGCATCCCATCACGGGCGGATCTGACGTCGCTCGCCATCCTTCGACGCCCCTGCTGGTGTTCACCGGGCCTTTCCAAGGCACGAAGATCGGCTCCGCCGGACGTGCCGTGGTCGTCTCGCGCTCTCCCCTCACCGACGTGTACATCGACACCTACGTCGGCGGCAACCTCGGTCACCGCTTGCGTGAAGCCGGTTGGGACGGCCTCTTTCTCACCGGTGCAAGCAAGACCTTGGTTCGTCTCGAAATTTCAGACATGACGGCCCGTTTGGTGCCCTGCCCGGAACTTGCGGGGGCCACCACGTGGGCCTGTGAGCAGGCCCTTGACGGACTCGGGGAATGCTTCTCCATTGGTCCTGGCGGAGAGGCCGGTGTTCGCTTCGCTTCACCGATTACCTCCGGACGCCGGGCCGCCGGGCGTGGAGGCACGGGAGCACAATTTGGCTTCAAGCGCCTGAAGGCCATCACGGTGAGCGCATCGGCCGAGGCACGTGGCATGGCACGCATCCACGATCCCGAAGCCCTCACGTCAGCGGTCAAATTCCAGCGTCAAGAAATGGGCCTCAAACGCCGTGCAGGCGACCCCTTCTACGCTTTTGGAACCAGCCGCGGGCCGATCTACGCTTCAGAAAACGACCGCATGCCTACGGCGAATTACACCGCTGCGGACGGCGTGGTGCCGCCCTTGGCCAACGCCGAGGTTGCGGTCGGGGCCGACTCACCGACCTCACCGCCCATCCCGGGTATCAGCAGCAACGGTCCGCACGCCCTCGACACCCACCGTCTCTCTGGAGAACACTGGCATGACGAGCACCCTGACGCCAAACAGTCGGGGTGCTGTGCACCGTGCCCCATTGCGTGCGAGGCGGCCGATCGGCCCACCGTTGACGGTGTGCGCACCAGGGGTCGTCCGGTGCACATCAACCGGGTCGAACGGCCTGAATACGAGACGCTCGCGATGATGGGCAGCAATCTTGGTCTGACATCAAGCCTCGACGTGATGGATGGAAACGACGCCTGTAACCGCCTTGGTCTTGACACGATATCCTCTGGCGCGGCCCTCAGCCTGGTCTGTGAATTGGCCGAGCGAGGATGGCTTCCCGAAGCATGGGGTTCCGCGTTTGCGGCGCCGTTTGCCTTCGGTCCTTACGCCGAAGGTGAGGCCGTGACCTGGCGGTTTGGCGACGCTGCCCTTCCCCCGTTGGCCTTGGCCGCGTTGTGTACGGCCACGCCAGGCGACGGTTCCTTGTTCGGCGCCCTACATGGCGGTGCCGTGGCCTTTGCAGACACGGTCGAATCGATGACCGGCCATCCGGCCAGCCGGTGCACCGCCCACTGCAAGGGGCTTGACCTACCGGCGTGGGACCCGCGTGGGAAGCGCGGCAATGCCCTTGCTTACATGACCGCGAACGTCGGCGCATCGCACATGCGGGCCGGCTACAAGGCGCCAACTGGCCTGCCAAGCGACAGTGCGCTGGACCTCGTGCCCGAACTCATCGAAAGCCAGAACGCCATCGTGGTCCGTGATTCGCTCATCCTGTGTGCCTTCGCCAAGGGCGCCAGTCCTGACGCAATGCTCGCTGAAGCATGGACGGCCATCACCGGCGACGAGGCCACCTGGGACGAACTCTGCGCACGAGCTGCCGTTCAATGGGACCTTGCACGTGCATGGAACATCAACCACTGGCGTGCGCTTGGCCGTGATCCAGCGACCGAGGACCTTCTTTCGTGGCGCCTGCGCAAGGAGCCGCTGCCAAGCGGTGTCGCTCAAGGGTGCGTCAGTTTCCAAGACGACGACGATGAAAGCGCGTGCCTGAACGCCTACTACCGCCTGCGGGGCTGGGACGCAGCGGGGCGTCCGGAGGTGAAGGCATGACCTTCGTCGCTCGTCTTCGCACGACGCTCGTGCTCCTCGTCGTGGTCTTCCTCGCGGCACGGGTAACGATCACGCTTCTCTCCCCTCATCCGGTTTACGTCGATGATCCGGGACCGTGCGCCAGCGACAGCGCCAATTGCGCACGCCTTTCGATTTCCGACGCCCATCGCATGGACGAAAGCCCGTTGATCGTCGCGGTTGGAGCAGAGGACGCTTTCTGGGACATGGTGGACGATTGGGCCGACAACACGTCACGCCTCACGCTCTTGCATGAGACCGCTGATTTCCGGCATTATGCCGCAGCAACGCCAGTGTGGGGCTTTGTGGACGACGTCACCATCTCATTGGACCGCGTCACCGGCGAGGTGGTCATGCATTCTGAGTCCCGTCTTGGGCTGTCTGATTTGGGCGTGAACCCGGAGCGGCTTGACGGCCTCTATGCGTACGTGGCCTGATTCAGTCGTTCGTCCAACCGTAGGGCCATCCTTCCTCGTCCACGAGCACGACGTTGACGCCAAGTCCCGTACGGTGAAACGCAATCAACTGGATTTCGTGAATCCGGTGTCCGCTTGGCGCAACGCCAAGCACCGGCGGGCCTCGCCTTCCGAACCGTCGCGGCCGCTCAGGCGCGGCGAGGGTGCGGCGCGTCCCGTCCACGTCATCGAACCAAGGCAGCGGCCCCTCTGGAGAGAAGCGCAACCCGAGGATCATGTCCACGCCAAGCGTCTCCTGTGATGCATCGGCATCGGCGCCGCTGGGCACCGCTGGAGCGTTAGGGTGGGTATGCAACCAGTGCGTGAAACGCCCTCCACGGTTGCCTCGGTCGCTTCGAAACAGGTCGTCCGTCCAATCTTCTGGCAGGTGATGCACGGAGTAGGAGTCACCGCGGTTGACGACCGCGGCTTCGCTGATGACGAATCCCTGTCCAGCAAACAAGCCGTCCCGATGGCTTTCTCCTGCATAGGCCGCTTCTGCAGCCGGTTGATGTGGGCGTTCACCGTCCACGTCTAATCCGACCAAGATTTCGTCCGGCAGGGCTTGTAAGGCCCACCACACGAGGTCTTGCAGGACCGAGCCGGGCAAGTGGACCTGAGCGGCGTAGGCCTCCCGGCGCTCCAACGATTCCTCGTTGTAGCGTTCCATCGCTTCGACGAGCCATGCCTCGACCATCTGACCCGGATGGACGTGGGGTGGACCGGCCATGAACCGTTCCATCTGACGAGGGAAGGGGAACCCTTCAAGTCCGGTTTGCATCAGAGATTTTTCATGGCCCGGAAGCGAGGTGGGTTCAGCAGGTTCATGGGCGCCCTTACCGGGACGCCTTACGAAAAGCTCCTGAAGCAAATCGCGAAGCTCGAGTCCGACCATGCCGAGGATGACGCTAAACTGGCGCGGAAACTCGGCGACGTGGTCGAAGAAGTCCTTGCCGCGTACGAAGAAGAGGAGATTGACGCCGAGGAGCACGATCTGCTCATGGACGCCATCGAAGACGCCGATCCTGACGGGCGAACGTTCGACCGGTTCGAGGACGACGGCGATGAATTCTACGACGAAGACATGCCCGACGCACCGGACATCAAAACAGGACGAAGGAAGAATCTCGACGAGCTAATGGCTACCACCGACGATTCCTTCGTCGGGAGTTTCGGTCGCGATGAATTTGAAGAATTCCGAGCCAAGATGACGGAGGATTTCATCCAAGATTCCGACGACGCTGTCAAGGCTGGCGACCATCAAGCCGCGGTCTTGTCCGACGCTCGGGTCTTCGCCAACGCCGAGGAGGGCGTGGAAGACGTCAAGCGACAAATTGCCCTTGAATCCGGCCTGAACGATCCTGATGCCCAACCAGAACCCGAGCCTGAACCCGAACCGGTCCACGAGGAGGAGGACGACGGCGGCATAACCGTCGACGAAGACGGAGTGGAATGGTACGAAGACGAGGAAGGCTCGTGGTGGTACCGTGATCCCGGCGAGCCGGATTGGGTCCTCTACGAGGAGTGACCTCTTTGGCCACACCTCCGTCGATTTTCTTGACCGGCGGCAGCGGTTTTGTTGGGCGAGCACTGCTCGCCCATGCAAACCAACCGGTCTGTGCCTTGCAACACAGCACGCCACTTGAGGGAGCGCATGACATTGTGCAGGGCGACCTTCTAGATCCAGGCCTGCCCTGGTCCTCGTGGTTCGAGGGCATGACGCATCTGCTTCATGTCGCACGCCCATCGGCAGGCACCGATCGAGGGCGCCGCCGTGTTGCCAAACGCACCGCCGTGGCCAACGAAGCCATGCTCTCGGCCGCGCACATGCACGGCCTTCACACCCTCGCTGTCCACGGTTCGTTGTCCTACGGGGAATGCGGAGAGAACCTCGTGTCGCCTGCATCGACCGTGAATCCAATCGGGTATGCGGAGTCGTATGCCATCGGCGAAGCGCCATGGAGGTCTAGGATTGGTCCGCAATGTACCGTGGTGCGTGCACCGTGGATCCTTGGAGATGGATCGTGGTTCCCGATGCTCTACGGTGGATCTAGCGTGCCGTGTTTTGGTGACGGGAACATGTGGATGTCAATTGTTGAGCGGCAAGGATTTGCCTCATGGCTGTGGGCCTTGCAGTACCAAGCTCCTGGTGGCGTAGTTCACCCGCCGTTGCTCATCCGATGCCGCCAGCGTGACTTTGCCGATGCCGTGGCCAAAATGCGTGGCGTGGAGGTCGAGACCTGGACCGAGGCACGGACCAAGCGTACGTTCGGTCGACAGGCCGCTGCGTCGATGTTCGCGAGCATCCGCATGGACGACGGAAGAGGCGACGCCAGCGAAGATGCATCCAACGTTGAACGCTTGGAAGGCGCCGTTCATTCGGCGCTCGGGCGCTCGTAAACGTACAGGCTGTACTCGCCGAGGTTCCAGAACGGTGTGAAGCGAAGCGCTCGATCTACGGCATGCAACACACGGTTTCGAACCGATCCTTCTGGCGCCCAATGGTGCCGATACCATGCAGGGTGAGTGATGCAAAACCCTTGACGACGTACGCGTGTAAGGTGCGGTGCGAAGGCCTTCCTCACGCTTCGGGACGAATGGCACACGGAGGGGAGGTGGCGGGTTGGGCTGTACCCTCCCCAGACCGGCCGAAGGCGCGCAAAGGCACGCTTCGGCCGCAAGGTCATCACATTCCACAGGATGTCAAATGCGTACCAGCGGTTGACGAAGGTCAGGACGGCTCGTCCTCCGGGCTGGAGCACGTTTGCGATAGATTCCGCGGCCATGGCGAGGTCTGCAGTGGTGTTCAATGCCCCGAAAAATACGATCACGGTGTCAACTTCTTTTCCTTCCATTTTCTGCTCCGCGTCCTCAGCCGAGCCCAACAAGGCGTGGATTTTGCCATCTTCACGGGCTGCAGATTTTCCCGCGACAATGCGGTGGAACGAGGGGGTCACATCCAAGCCGTGCACCGTCTTGATGTCCGGTTGGTCGGCGAACCATTCCATGTCAAGCCCAGGCCCATAGCCGACTTCCAACATGCGTTGGGGGCGATAGGCCATGGTGACGTTGCGAAAGGCTTGCCTCAATTGTTCAAGCACGTGGTTTTGGCCGGCTCGGGCCTCAAAGTCATCCGCCTCCGCATCGTAGTAGGCGGCGACTTCGTCGTGATACTCTTCTCCGTTCATGCGACGCTCTCCCGGAGAATCCGTCCCATTTCACGTTCGATTCGCGAGCGGTGGGCGTTCTCATGTCCGATGCATCGGTCCTTTGCGTAGGTGGCTTCTTCGGACGCCGAATTGGCTTGGAGTTCGCGGATGCGCCGGTCTGATTCCCATTTCTCAGCCCACCTTCCTGTCAAAGGTGCACGCATTACGGCCCACCACCATGGCATGCCGCCGGACGGGGCAGGCAAGTCGAAGCCGTTTCGCATGCTAGCGTTCGGTTGGTGTTCACGAGACCATGCGTTGCTCTCAAGAAGCGCTGTGAGGATGGCATGTCCCTTTAGCGGGCGCATCATGGACAATTCTCTGGCGGCGTACCTCGAGGGCCGAAGGCTCATTTTTCTCCGGTCGATGACCATGTTTGGGCAGATTCTGTACCCTCCTGTCACGTTGTGCTGGAGGTAAATCGCGAGGGCGCGGACCCGCCAGACATGGCCCGGTCGAGCAACGATGAGCAAGTCAACGTCGCCGTCTTCATCGTTGACGCCCGCGGCCACAGAACCGGTGATGGCCATCGCTTCGACGGTGGGCGTTGCAGCAAGTTGCGCGAGTACCGGACCGACTTCGCGAAGATGGGAGACGGCGTAGTTTCGCTGCGCCTCATCCTGCGAAGTATCGTAGGTGGCCGTTTTGAGGTGCCACCGTTCGTTGATGCACACGGCGAACGAGGAATCCTGAAGAGCACGTTCGACAGCATCCGTTGATGCCTTTTCCGAGATGTATCGGTGGATTTCTTCCACCGTCAGTGCATGGTTGAACACCGCCGCCCATGCAAGTACGTCTCGAAGCGGTTCAAGCATGCATCTACCTCACGCGCAACATGTATGTGGCCCCATCCGGGACCTCTATTGTTTCCGGACAGTCCCCTGCACAAATTTCTGTTGCCGTGCTGTCCAAACCAAGCAAGAGATCAACGACGCTGTGGGCGTTTCCTCCATGGCGCCCGACGTCATGCACATCCATCCACGCCCAACCGTCTGGTGCCGTGATGGAAGCTTCTCCGTCGACGAGCAAAGCATCGCCGATGTGGATCCTTGCCCCGCTGAAATCCAATTCGGAGGCTCGATCATGTGCCTCCATCCTTTGTTCGTCAACGGCCCAGAGCACATGGTGGTCGTTGCCCCTTGTGGTGTGCGTGACCGGCGTCATCGGTGCGCCCAAAAGGTGCATCGGGTCCTCCTCCCATGCGAAGCGTGTGGCGATGCCTCCCGTGACTACGTGTGTTGCCGACACCACCTCAATGGAATCATGGATTGGATCTAACGATGGTCCAAACCTGTAGGTAGGAACGCCGTATCTCAAGCCCAGACTGATGTCATACCCTGCGAGGACCACGGCATCGTCCGGGATGGAAGGTCCCAAAGCAGCATAATGGTCGATGAACGTCCACCGCCACGCCACTTTTCCCTCCATGCTTTCACGTTCTTCCAAGGTCTCGCCGATGGTCGAATGAATCTGAAGGCCGCTGCACACCAAAAGCAGGCTCAGGGCCAACGGACGCCAAGCAGGGTGGTGCAAGCGCCGAGGCCATTCAAGAGGCGCATTCAGGCCTGCAATGCCAAGGGATACCACCCCCGCAAGCCACGGTAGGTGGTAACGCGGCCAGCCAAAATCCAAGACGTACGCAAACAGGACTAACCCGGGCAGAAGTAACCCAGCGAACGTCATGCCACGGGGGGCCACATCCTTCGAAACCCAGAGCAGGAGACCGACCATGAGCAGAACTTGGAACAGGAGGAAAATTTCCCCTCCCATCTCCTCAAAGGCTTGGTCGGAACTGTAGCTGCCCACCTCACTTGTGACGCTCGCCACAGCACCGGTCATTTGGGGACTGAGGCTCGCTGCGACGTGGCCATGATCAATCAAATCGCTCAGCGCGAATGGAGCCAGCAAGGCCGTCCAACCAAGCAAAACCCATCCGCCAAGTGGCACAGAGCGGTGCCGCAATCCAACGATGATGGCCATGGCCGGTCCAAGGTAGAGGTAGGGGAATTTGGCCAAGCCTACGGCTGCGATGGTCGCTCCATGCCCCATCCCATTCCAAGAGGAAAGCGGGCGATCGAGCGCCCTCAAACCAAGGCGGAGCGCCAGCATGACGCCCCCAGTGGCCAAGGCTTCGAGGTAGACGGTCCGACCTTGCTGCATCATAGAGGGCAGGCTCAACACCAAGAGGGGAGCCAAGAGGGCCCATCGGCCGGCACCCGCTTCTTCCGCAAGACGTTGAACCTGCCAGCCGCACCCGATAAGAAGCAGAAGAGGTACGGCGTGAACCTGAGAAATCGCACCTGTCAACGCAAGCTCAACGGCAGCCAAGCCGGACACGACCTTCGGCCTGAAAGCAAAATCTTGGTCCATGTGATAGGGTTCCCAGTCCCATCGGCCTAGGTAGCGGTTGGCGGTTTGGAGGTGGTCCGATTGGTCGAACAGCATTGGCCCAGCCCAGGTCGGGTCGACGTAGGACGTGACCACAATCACGACAGGAACCCACGCCCAACGCACGTCGTTGAGGGTCCACCGCCCGTCGTGGAGAAGCAGAGAAAACAACACGACAGGCAGGAAAACGGCCCCCATGATTGCTGGCCAGATGGGGAGGTCGAATTCACCGAATAACGCCACACCGCTGCCAACAAAAAGCAACAGAGGAAACAAGCCTGAGGCCAAGCAGGTCCCTGCATCGCTGCTGGTGCTGAACCCCCATGCCGGGTCCTTTTCAGCCTCCAAGGGACCCACTTGGGGGACTTCGTGCTGCTTGCTTTGGTTTTGTTGGCCTCATGGCCAGAACGCAAGGGTGGCCACGCGAGGCTTGACGATACCATGGTCCGCGCCCAGATTCAGCATGGCCTCATTGCACGACGGCTCACTGGACATCGCCACGATGGTGGGCGGGCGGTCCATCGCACCCTCCTCCACAGCGTTGAGCAAAGCTTCGAGAACTTGGAGCCCGGTCATTGGCGGCATGAAATGATCGAGCAAGAGAACGTCAGGACGAATTCGCTCGATGTGCTGCAAAGCGTCCGTGCTGTTCCACCGTTGTTCAAAGGTGAGCGTCTCCATCGTCACTGAGCCAGAGATGAGGAGGGCTTCGATGTCCACGTTGTCCTCGAACGCGAGCACGCGCATCTTCAGACCTCGGGGATGTCCTGTTGTTCCCACCACCGCGGTGCGTCAAACCAGCGCTCGTCGTCTTCGGTGCGCTCGATCAACGGTAGGCTGAGCACCGAATCGGCGTTGTCCGCAATGCGCAGGCCAATGGCCGCGCAAGGGCTTGGCAGGTAATCCATCCCATCTTCGGTCAAGACGATGCGGAGGGTGCTGCCTGCCGGAACGATGGTGTCCAACGGGTTGAATTCCATGAGCATCAGGTAGGTGGAGAGCGGTGCTGTGGCTTTGGCCTCCATGCCTCCGTCACGGTAACGGATGTCCATGGTCGCGTGACCCAATCGGAGGTCGTCGGCGTACATGGTTGCGAACACCTGTCCGCCCTGGCACGTACGCGTGGTGGCGGTGATGTGCAATGTCGGCATGCCGGAGATGTGAATCGTGTCGTTGAGCATGCCGAAATCGACGGTGACGGATTGAGTTGCGGTGACCAGACGGCCGTTCACGGCCGCTTCGTCGAAGCCCTTGGACCACCACGTCATGTCCTCGGGAGGCCAGGTGTCTTCGACGTGCCATCGCCCGTCCTGGGTTTGAATCTGGACATGTGGCTCGGGCTCCTCGCCTTGGCCCTTCAGGAACCATTCGAACCAAGCGTACAACTCGACGGCCCAGTCCATTCGGCTGGTGTTGGGATACGCCTCTGCGCCGTAACCGCTGCCGAGTTCACCGTGACGGTCGGGTTGATCCGGGTAATTGTGAGCCCATTGGCCTGCAATGGCTCGCGTGTGAATGCCTGCATCCTTGAGCATCTGGTAGGTGGGGAAGGCGTGGTATGGATCGACGTTCCAGTCCTGAAGGCCCCACACGAGGTAGACGCTGCCGTTGTAATTCTCCAGCACGTCGGGGAGGTGACGGCGTTCGTCCCAGTAGTCGTTCCACTCGGCGCCACCAAAGTCAGCGCCGGCCCACGTCGTGAACGGGTTCAGGGGCCCAATTGCATCGTCTTGGCACATCCGCATGTCGTCGTACCCTGCGTCCGCCGTAGCACCCTCATACAGCGCGTCGTACAGCATGGCGCGGCTCTCTGATGAGCCGTTTCGGTAGAACATCTCCTGGACGCCGATCGAGCCTGAGATGGGAACGATGGTCTTCAGGTGCTCCGATGGGTTCTGAGCCGCTTCCCAGTTCGTGGTTCCCGCGTAGGACTTGCCCATCAGGCCGACGTTGCCGTTGGACCAATTCTGTTCTCCGAGCCACTGGACCACGGCCTGAATGCCGATTTGTTCGCCCAGCCCCTTGACGTCCTGACAGTGGGTGGATTTTCCGGTGCCGAAGGTGGAGGCTTGCGCAAGGGCGTAGCCGTGGGGGACGAAGGTGTCGTAGACCCACTTTCCTACTCCTCCATCTGGGACGGTGTTGGGGGCGCTGTCGTCGCCCACGATGCCCTCACCGCCAAAGTCGTAGTAGGGGTGAATGGTCATGATGACCGGCACTGTGGTCCCTTCAGGGACGTCTGGAAGCCAAAGCGCCACGTGCATGAGGTCGTCGCCAGGGGTGCCGAGATCGTCCTCGCTCGCAGGGAGGTCCACTTCGATGAAGTGTTCAGTGAACGGAAGCACATCGTAGGTGCCGTTCTCTGGAAGTTGTGCGCGGAGGGTGTCCATTGGCAGGTCCATGTCCGCACGCTCGCTGAGTGGAATCGACCACCAGGGCACTTCCTCTTCGGCCCGGACTTCGTTGTAGGTCTGGACGGTGGTGGAAATCAGCATCCCAAACACGAAGAGCGCAAACACGGCTCCAATTCCGATGCCGACTTGCATTCGGCGGCGGGCCTGATAGAGGCCCTCCTTGAATTCGGATGGAATTGGCACCATCTCAGGAAGGAGCTCGGCTTCGAGCACCCTATCCGACATGGAACGTGGACCCGACGTGCCCCTCATCAGCCTGACGCTTCACGCACTGGCTTTGCATCATGCATCGTGCGGACACATAGGCCAAGGACAAGCAAGGGTCCTTTCACGCCGCGTCGCGTGCCTTCCGGGTGTGGATGAAGGACTGCACGCAGGCAAAGGTGTAGGCCGAACCAACGACGAGCATGATGAGTTGGGCATACGTTGACCCGTCCACTTCGCCTTGAATGAGGCTTGAGATGCCCATGAGGCCGCCAAGGGCGCAGATGAGTCCGAAGATGACCGCGATGTGCATGAGCAATTTTCTGTGCTCAGGCATGCTACCCGCCAAGAAGCCAAGAAGCACAAGGGGCAATCCGATAAAACTGGGGATTAGCGACGTGGTGTGTTCCATGCCCGTGCCGACATAGAAGCCCAAGCCTTCGAGGACGAGGGCGCCACCAACAATCTGGGTGAGTCGCGGGATTTCGAAGCCGAGGAAGGTGTAGGGCTGTTCCATGACGCTGTGTTGTCAGAGGAGGTATTTCATCACCGCGACGGTTCACCTTCGGCGGGTGCTTCATGTGGAGGTGCATCCTGTGCGTCATGTGCACCTCCTCCGTCGAACCAAGGCGACGCTCCTCGTCGTCGTGCTCCTCGGGGTGTTGGCCACACCAGGAAGCATCGGTGCCCAGGAGGATTGGCGCTCGACGGAACTGGACCCTTCGGTGTGGGAGGACGGTCCTGAACTGGAAGGCTCGCCCATGGACTACTCGTACGCTGGGAATCCTGTGCTCGTGATCGACGTGGACTACCAACCCGGTCATTTCCAAAGCAATGAACAGGGCCAGATCATCATCGAGATGTTTCCCATGTGGGCTCCAATCACCGTTGAAAACATGATTCAGCACGTCGAAGAGGGGCTGTATGACGGCATTTTCTTCCACCGGGTCATCGACGATTTCGTCACACAAGCAGGCGACCCGACCTGCACGACCGTTGGCGTCTATCCCGCCACCTTCCTTTCCTGCGGCAGTGGAGGGACGGGCGAAACCATCCCACTCGAGCACGACGTCAACCTTAGTCACGTGGACGGCGCCATCGGGATGGCACGAGGGCAAGACCCCGATTCCGCGGATTCTCAATGGTACATCGCGGAGACTGAGGCCCATGGCCTCGACCCAGAAAACCGGGACGACGAGGGCTACGCCACCTTTGGCGTCGTTCGGGACGGCATGAGCCACGTCCGCGCCATCGCGGAGGTGCCCACCAGCGACGAGCCGACCGGGACGGGCATTCAGAACCCCTTTGCCTCCGCTGGCCGCCCGGTGTATGAGGTCCACGTTAGCAGCGTGCGCATGCTCGGCGTGATTGCCGAAGAGCACGCCACAGGGCAAATCGAGGAACCTGTCGGTCAGGAAAGCAAAACCGGGCTTGGTTGGTTGAGCTTTTGGAACATCTATGTCCTCGTCGGGATAGTCGTCTTCCTGTCTGGAGGCTATTGGGGCGGAAGCATTTGGAGCGTTTTCGTCCCTTCCACAGGCAAACCCGGTTCGTTGATCGACGCCAAGCACGTTCCCATTCCGGCCGTGTTGCTCCCCCCGCTTGAGGCCGACAACGAACAAGGCCCAGGGGCCTCATGAGATGTGCAGATCGAGCACGACGTGACGGATCCTTGGCGCGTACCATTTCACCCGCTCGATGTGACCAACGGCCCCACCGAGTTTCGCAGCCGTTTCCTCAGCCCAGGCTTCGATGCGCTCTTCTTCGACGTTCATGTGGACGTGCAACCATCCTCCGCTTGGTTTTAGGCAACGGACGGCGTCTTCCCACGCGTGTTCGGATGAAGGAAGAAGGCCCAAGAGGACACGGTCTGCGGTGCCTTGCAGTTGAGGAAGCGTGCCTCGGTTGTCGCCAACGTGTTGCGTGAGCCGCTGCTCGACGCCGTTGGCTTGTGCACCCTCCAGCAACCATGCTGCGGCCTCTGGGTTGATGTCGCAGGCATGCACGTGCTCGGCCCCGCCACGAACAAGCATGGGCAGCGTGTAGTATCCGATGCCGCAGAAAGCGTCGACTACGGTTTCCCCTTGGAGATCGAGGTCGCCCATCCGATGACGCTCCGTCACGTTTCCAGAAGAGAACATCTGTCGTGTGGCGTCGAACTTGAACACCACGCCGTGATCCAACATGTCAACCTCGCCATGGTCTCCCAGCAGCATGGTCGCGCCCGAGCTGCGAACGGTATCGGACGCCACGGCGTTTTGGCGTCCAAGGCGTGCTGCTTTGAGCGCCTTTGCGATGCATGCCCACGGCCTTGCATCGTTGGAGGCAAAGCGATTCTGCCAATCAGAAGAATCGAACGCAGAGGAAGGAAGCAGCACGAGGTCGCCCAACCGTTCCCAGCGTTGTGGAAGGTCACTCAGCAGCGAACCGTGCAACGACGCAGCATCACCATGATGCTCTCGAAGCCAGCCTGCCATCTCATCGCGCAATCGGCGATGCGGATCAATCGGAGGAGGCGCTTGAGCCCATGCGTCTTGGGCAACGGGGATGCGATCTCCCACCCTGACTTCTGGAACCGTTGCGCCCTCGAGCAGCGGCCAGATGATACGGTCACCCGCGACGAGCGGTCGCCACGTTCTGTCGAGGCTCCCCGCTGCTTCGAGCAGGGCGCGCACGTTTTCGGCTTCAGGTCGTGGCACGCTCCAGCCACTTGTCGGCGGCGGTCGCGCGTTCATGCGTTCTGATGGAGGAACGCTCTTCAAGGAGTCAGGTGTGTTTCAGCGCATGGGTCGGTCACATACGGCGGTCTGGAGCCTGCTCTTGGCCATGCTTCTCTTGCAATCTATGGCGCCCTTTGCGGCTGCCACGGGCATGTCCACGTGCACCAACATCACGCAAACATGCGACACGTACGATGGAACCCAAGACGGCACGCCTGAGCAGCAGGAATGGATTGAGGGGCAGTATCACTTCGAGATGCAGGACACCTCCACGATTCAAATGGAATTGACGTGGATGGTGCGTGAGTTCGACCGCTCAGCGCTTGGTTTCGACGAGGGCGTTCTTGCTGATTCTCTGGAATTTGACGGTCTTGAAGAGAACGACGGGGCGCCAGCCGATTTGATCCGCAGTTTCCTCGGAGAAGAGACCGCAGGACCTGGTTCCAACACCGTGGGCGAGGAGCTGATGGCTTCGGTCAACAATTCGGTGAATTCGTTGTTGACGCAAGGATTCGGTACCGTGGCGGACATGACCACCGACTTCGCTAACACCTTCACTGCGGAGGGACAAACGACGGCTTGTACCACCAACCCGGATATCGATGCTCAGTCGGAAGGCTCGGGCGACAACAACGTGTTCGAGCCTCCGATTTGCTTTGGCACCCAAGCGACCGTTACCCTTGATGTGGCGAAATTCAACCTCGCCGGAGGGGCAGAACTGAACGTGGAACGTGCTTACCAAGGCCTCTTGGTGATGGGCAGTGAAATTCGTACGGATTTCGCCATTTTCGCCGAACCAGGTCACCGCTCGACCTTCCTCATCGAGCCCCCGGCGTTTGCCGATGTCCGCGCCGTTGACGCCAACGGCACGCGCGTGGTGATGGGTGACCATTTCGCTGGTGAGTGGACGTTGGACAACACGCAAGCTGAGGTAGGGAACTCGAGCATCACGCGCACCACTTCCCTGACCATGGGGTTCAGGAACACGTCAGAGACCACCATGGTGACCGTGGCTGAAGGCGACCCGGGCTTTTCCCTCGACGTGACCTTGGACCTATCCGACGAACGCAACGCTGTGCTGGATATGCGGGCAAGCCTGCATTACTTGGAGACTGATTTGCTTGAGGAATGGGGCATCCAAGTGGTGCAGTTCAGCGAACTCGCGGACGTTCCACTGCTCACAGCGGACGGCCTTCGTTTGGCCCACCACAACGGTTTGGTGGACCTCAACCTGTTCACCGATGCCTTTCCCGTGGATGACATCATCACCGGTGTCACGGATGGAATTCCGGGCATTGACCTCACCATGAGCGAATTGGCGTGGGCCGGCGACACCGTGGCTGAAGGCATCGATGGACCAGCAGGCGGTCTCAACTACACCCATGATGCGGGGTGCACCGAAACCGGTGTAACCGGCGTGCATACGCACTACTGCCTCACCGGCTCAGCAGCGATGGGGTACGATCATCCCGTGGTTCTACGCACTGTGAGCGACCCAATCAACCTCCGCTTCCTCGATCTCCTCTCGGCCAACGTCGACGACCCAACGGTCAATGATTTCCTCACCACCGTGCAGGACGACGACCTTCGCCGCATCATGGAAGCAGGATTTGCGGCTTCATTGAATCCTCCAGACGACGTCCTGAATTCGATTGTGCCCGAGCAACTCGGCGGCACTGACCTGCAGGTCACGGTTGTGTTGCCCAATTGGGTGGTGACGGAATCCGGTGATGACCGTATTTCCCTAACCCTAAGCGCTGATGGAGAGAACGCCGTAGACATCTCGGTTCGAGGTCCAAGCCCGTGGGAGTGGGATCACGAAATCAAGAACGACGACGGCATGGTGCTTTGCGCAGCCACGCAACGGACGTGCGTGCTCAGCAGCGTGGAATTGGATTTCGAGACCTTTGACCTCCACGAGTGGCGTCAGGCGGTTTCCGTTGAATTTGGGCTTGAGGTGCGAGTGGACATGCACCGGCTGGCCTTCCTTGAGAACATCACCAGTCCAGACGATCCCGTGCACGTGCAATTCGAGGTGATTCCGGCCGACCTGCTCCGCTTGGCGGTGGACGTGTCGAGCAGCATGGACGATCCGTTGGCCTTGGAGGAGCCGATCACCATCCCTTGCGATGATTTCGGTTGGGATTACGAGGTCTGTGACCAATCCCTTGCGCTTGAGGCCACCGAAGAAGGTCTCACCTCTTTCGTCAGCGGTGCTGGAGAAATGCTCACGGGCCTCATTCATGCCGGTGTGAAGGGCTTGGAAGACGTTGATCCGGCAGAGTCAGGTGTTGCCTTCTCCAACGTGGACATGGACGCCTTTGAGGTGGAATTCGAGCTCTCAGGCATCGGTACGCCAGGACCGGTGGTGTCCGATGCTGAGGCGGTGTCCTTCTCGGTCTCCATCCCGAAGGTCCGCATCGAGTTGGGCCTGACCACAGGCATTTGGCCCTTGGTCAACGAAGGCGCAGACCCTGAGTTCCAAATCATCAGCGAATCGGCGACAGCCTTGACCGCACCAGTGATGGATCCCATGGCGGCCTTCATGGAAGGCTTCGCTCGCTCGCTCTCCGGTGGCTTCGTCAATTCCAACGGACTCAGTTTCCCACCCCCTGAGGAAAATCCGCTCCCAGTGTCCACAGGCGAGGTTGACACGACCATCGCTGAAGAGTTCGATTTGACCCTCAGTGGGCCAATGACCGTTACCCTGCCCAAGGGGCTCAAGGTCACGGGGACTTCCTCTGAGGACCTGCTGTCCATCACCCAGGTTGATGGGCGAGACGAGATCACCTACATGCTTCCGCACGGTGAACTTGACGATGACCTTGAGCTGCGTTTCGAGATCGGTTGGGCCTACATCTGGCGGCAAATCTGGGTCTATCCCACCACCTTCCTGATCGTGCTGAGTTTGATGTTCATCGGATGGCGTCGACGTCGCCGCCGCCGAAAGGCGCGAAAGGCTGCGTTGAAGGCCGCAGCCAGCGGCGCAGCAGCCCAGAAGATGGCGATGAGCGATGCTGCCTTTGCCGGCTATGCGGGCGTCAACAGCATGGGCATGATGGTCGGCGAGGTGGATGAACTCGGTCCTGTGCCGGATTACCTGGACAACGATCGCCTCTTCAGATGATCACGACGGCGCGCCGTGGAGCCGCTGATGGACACGCTC
>TARA_B100001113_G_scaffold80972_1_pt1 | contig 16642 bp, 13 predicted proteins | sample TARA_B100001113 | Tara Oceans TARA_B100001113 (sample SAMEA2622402) | marine metagenome | biome: marine biome (ENVO:00000447); feature: deep chlorophyll maximum layer (ENVO:xxxxxxxx); material: "saline water (ENVO:00002010), including plankton (ENVO:xxxxxxxx)" | depth 50 m | reverse complement strand
CTGACACAGAAACGGCTCATCTTTCTTACACATATATGCTCGTATGCCTGCAAACCTACCTTTTCATGTCCTGCTTACCTTTTTGATGTTCATTCATGTCGGAGTGAATAAGGGGGGCGAAGGTTGGCAAAAAATCTGAAAATGGCAAGTCAGAAAGCAGCACGCCCTCGTCTGCCGACATGGTTCCGTACAACGTTGCCGTCAGGCTCACAACAAGCCATGTTCAACGAGACGATGGATGCTGTCAAGGACAACCAACTTCATACTGTTTGCCAGGAAGCAAGGTGTCCAAACATCCACGAATGTTGGTCGAGCGGTGATGCTACATTCATGATTGCTGGCAAGGAATGCACACGCGGATGTCGATTCTGCGCGGTCGGTACTCGAAGGACGCCACCTCCACTTGACGACGATGAACCACAACATCTTGCTGATGCAGTGGCATCAATGAATTTGCGTCATGCTGTGATCACTGTCGTGAATCGGGACGACTTGGATGATTCTGCCGCAGATCATTACAAGAAATGTCTCGCTGAAGTCGCTCAGCGCTGCCCTGAAGTGACTTTGGAACTCCTCTGTTCGGATTTGGCAGGAGATTTGGAAGACCTTGCGCATTTGCTTCATAATAGCCCTCTCATCGTGTTTGCCCACAATGTGGAATGTGTGCCGCGGCTCGATTCTGTTGTCCGCGACCCAAGGGCATCATTCGACCAATCACTCTCCATTTTGCGGGAAGCAAAACGCCTTCGTCCAGACATGTTAACGAAATCGTCGTTGATGGTTGGCGTTGGAGAGACCGATGAAGAGATCATAGAAGCAATGTCCTTGCTTCGAGAAGCTGGAGTGGATCTGTTAACGATTGGTCAATACCTTGCACCCTCAAAGAATCATCTGGCTGTCGATCGGTTCCCTGAACCAGAACTCTACGACATCTGGGCTCAAGAGGCCATTAAGATGGGCTTCGCCGGTGTTGCGAGCGGCCCATTGGTGCGTTCGTCCTACAAAGCGGGATTGTTGATGAGAAAAACGCTCGATGAAACCAACTCCGAAGAAATGCCAGGAGCCTACGTCTTGGTTCAGCCCAGACCAACGAACCAACATCCCTTAATGCCGAGTCATGGTGAGGTGGAACAATGACGGAACGTTTGACGGCTACAACGGCACCTTACACCATTGGAATGCCTCCGTTCCGACCCGGAGAAGAAGCGGACTTCGGAAACAAATTCAAAGAACAACCTGGCGATTTATGGCGCCCAGACCCTGCGACAGCATCATCGGACGATACTGCTCCACATGCACGCGGTTTGATCCGAGTCCTTGACGACAAAGGTGAAGCAAAAGGAGAATGGGATCCAAAACTCGATTCTAGTGATTTGATTCAAGGTCTTGAATACATGATGCGACTTCGCATCTTCGATGACCGAATGATTAAGATGCAACGAACTGGAAAACTTTCATTCTACATGCGATCATTCGGTGAAGAAGCCGTAGCGATTGCGCAGACGATGGCACTCGAAAACCAAGATTGGATTTTCCCTTCATACCGTCAACCTGGGGCACAATTCGTTCGCGGTCGTGACATGGTCAGCATGATTTGCCACTGTATTGGAAATACAGAAGACAACGTTCGCGGACGACAAATGCCAGTCCATTACACCTACAAAGAAGGGCGATTCATTTCCATCTCATCTCCTGTAGGAACTCAATTCTCTCAAGCCGTAGGCGTTGCCATGGCAAGCGCCTATCAAGAAAAGGACGAGGTCTGCATTTCATGGCTCGGTGATGGAACATCCGCTCAGGGAGATTACCACTATGCACTCAATTTTGCATCCACCTTCAAGCCGCCAGTCATCCTCAACGTTGTCAATAACCAATGGGCAATTTCGACTCATGCAAATCTGGCAACTGGAGGACGTACTTTTGCAGAGCGTGGCCTTGCATACGACATTCCCTCATTCCGAGTTGATGGAAACGACTTCTTGGCGCTTTACAGTGTTACAAAATGGGCTCGTGATCGTGCAAGTGCAGGTTTAGGACCATCGCATATCGAGGTCTATACCTATCGTGCAGGAGCACACTCTTCTTCTGATGACCCATCCGCATATCGTCCAAATGACGAAGCATCTTGTTGGCCGGGTGGCGACCCAATTGAACGCTTGAAAGAACATCTGATTCTCACTGGAGAATGGGATGACGAGAAGCATGAGAAACTAGCGCAGAAGATTGACGATGAAGTCATGGCTGCATACAAAGAAGCATGTGAATTTGGTGATCTAGCCTCTGGACCATACCCTCCAGCATCAACCATTTTCACAGAAGTCTACGAGAGCGTTCCTTGGCACATCCAAGAGCAACGAGAGGAACTAGGGAAGTGATATCATGACCGACATGAACATGATTAAATCACTCAATTCTGCTCTTTCGATTGCATTGAAAGAAGATCCAAATGTCGTTATCTTTGGAGAAGATGTAGGATATTTCGGAGGTGTTTTCCGAGTGACGGAAGGTCTTCAAAACGAGTTCGGGCCCCACCGTGTGTTCGACTCACCACTTGCAGAGGGTGGTATTGCTGCAATTGCAATGGGAATGGGAATTAACGGGTTGCGCCCAGTTGCTGAGATTCAATTTGCAGACTATATCTTCCCAGCATACGACCAAATCGTCAACGAGATTGCAAAACTTCGACACCGCTCTGGTGGAGAATTCTCTGCACCTGTAACCTTTCGGACCCCTGCTGGTGGGGGCATCAAGGGTGGGCATCATCACTCTCAGTCTCCTGAAGCACAATTTACGCACACCCCTGGATTGAAAGTTGTCTATTGCTCGACGCCATACAATGCCAAAGGGTTGCTTCTTTCCTCAATTGAATGCAACGACCCTGTGATATTCTTTGAACCAAAGCGATGCTATCGAGGACCGTTTTACGGAGACCCTCACAACGTTCCAACATGGAATGGGCATCCTGATGCTGATGTTCCTGAAGACCACTACACTGTCCCGCTCGAACAAGCACGAATTGTTCAAGAAGGATCGGCATGTACTGTCATCGCCTACGGAACCATGGTTCACGTTGCGGAACAAGCGATCAAAGATTCTGGAATCGATTGTGAGTTAATCGATTTACAGACCTTAGTACCATGGGATCGTGACACAGTTGTTAATTCCGTCAAGAAAACAGGACGATGCGTCATCGTCCACGAGGCTCCAAAAACTAGTGGATACGGAGCTGAAATGAGCGCATCGGTCCAAGAACGATGTTTCTATCACCTAGAAGCACCAATTCAACGTGTCACTGGATGGGACACACCGTTCCCGCATACGACGGAATGGGATTATCTGCCTAGTCCTCAGCGCATCGCTGAAGCAATAAAGAAAACACAGGAGGAATAAACATGGGAACATTTGCATTCAAATTACCAGATATCGGAGAAGGCGTCGTCGAAGGCGAAGTTGTGGAATGGATGGTTGCAGTTGGTGATACCGTCAAGGAAGATGATCCAATTCTATCGGTCATGACCGACAAAGCCACAGTCGAAATTCCAGCACCTTGCGATGGAACCGTTACGAACATTATCGGAGAAGCGGGAGATATCCTCCCTGTAGGAGTCGTTTGCATCGAATTCGAAGTCGAAGGGGACGGAAACGCTACTGCAAGTGAACCTGCCCCCTCTGTTGAAGAAAAGGCAGAGCCTGCTCCTGAACCGACTCCTGACCCAATTCCAGAACCAACACCTGCGCCTGAACCAGCCCCTGTTGCTGTAGCGGGGCCAGTTGTTGAACGAGCACCTGGAACAAAACCACTTGCAAGCCCTGCAGTTCGACAACGTGCACGTGCTGCTGGAGTTGATTTGTATCATGTCGCTGGATCAGGCCCAGCAGGACGAATTACTCATGCTGATCTTGATGTTCACCTCAGCGGTGGAGCATCACGAGCATCATCATCCATGCCAATGGGAGGTTCAAGCAAGGTTGCCAAGACTGGAACCGAGGAAATCAAGGTCATTGGATTGCGACGAAAGATTGCAGATTCAATGATGGCATCCTACAGTTCCATTGCTCACTTCTCTTACTTTGAAGAAGTCGACGTTACTGAACTTGAAGCTCTTCGTCAGCATCTCAATGCAACTCGGCCAGAAGGTGCACCCAAGCTCACTTACTTGCCGTTCATTATGCTTGCACTCGTGAAGGGACTTGGTCAACGTCCTGAATGCAACGCTCTCTTTGACGATGACGCAGGTGTTGTCACTCGACACGAAGCCATCCACCTCGGTATCGCAACCCAAACCGACAGAGGACTCTACGTACCTGTTGTCAAGCATGTCGAAGCAATGGACATTTGGACGGCCGCTGCAGAAATGGGACGAATTACCCAAGCGACAAGGGATGGAAAAGCAGGCGTTGACGAACTTTCGGGTTCAACCTTCACCATCACAAGCCTCGGTCGAATGGGTGGTCTCGGTGCAACCCCAATCATCAACAAGCCTGAAGTTGGGATTCTTGGCGTTCATAATGCAAAGGACCGTGCGGTCGTTATCGATGGCCGCGTTGAAGTTCGCCGCATCATGAACCTCTCATCTTCTTGGGATCACCGTGTTGTGGACGGCCATGACGGTGCAAGCCTTGTTCAACTTCTCAAGTCGATGCTGGAACACCCAGCAACCATCTTCATGTGAGGTGTTTTGATGAAAACTCGTAATTGCAAAGTTTTGGTTATTGGAGCAGGCCCTGGAGGTTATGTCGCTGCGATTCGTGCAGGTCAACTTGGAATGGATACCGTCATTGTTGAAGGTCAAAGGGCTGGAGGCACATGTCTCATCCGCGGATGTATTCCTTCGAAGGCGCTCATACATGCTGCCCATACGTTCCACAAACTTGCAGACCATGCGAAAAAAGGTGGCCATATGGGAATCAGCATCCCCGGACCTGCTGAACTCAAAATGGAAGATACGATAGCTTGGAAGGATGGAATCGTCGATCGGCTCAATAAGGGTGTTGAGGCACTTCTCAAGAACGCAGGTGTTGAACTTGTCAACGGTTGGGCAGAATTCCAAGATGCGAAGACAGTCAAGGTCGGCAAAGGCAAAGACGCGTTGCTTATTCAGGCCGAAAACGTCATTCTTGCAAATGGGTCGATTCCAATCGAATTACCCTTCATGAAATATGGTGAACACGTCATCTCATCCAAGGAAGCTCTATCGCTGCAAGAATTACCAAAGCGAATCGCTGTTGTAGGTGGGGGCTACATTGGACTTGAACTTGGAATCACGTTCCGAATGCTAGGTAGTGAAGTCACGATTGTCGAAGCGATGGATTCTGTACTCCCAATTTTCGACAAGGAACTTCGACGACCACTCGAAATAGCCATCAAGAAACAAAAAATTGCCGTTCACACCAAGGTTTTCGCAAAAGGAATTGAAGAAAACAAGGATGGAAGCGTCGATCTCCTCTATACTCCAAAAGATGCTGAAGAAGGTACTGAACCTGAACGACTCACGGTCGACAAGGTTCTCGTGACCGTAGGCCGTAGGCCGATGAGTGCTGCACTTTCTCCAACGGGAGTTGCTCTTGATGAACGCGGGTTTGTGAAGGTCAACAACAAGTGTGAAACCAACATGAAAGGTGTTTATGCGATTGGAGACGTTTGTGATTTGGGTGAAATGCTTGCTCACGTTGCTTCATTCCAAGGCGAGATGGTTGCAGAAATTCTTGCTGGTGAAAACCGAGTATACGAACCTGCAGCAGTTCCTGCTATCGTCTTCACAGAACCAGAGGTTGTATCAGTTGGTCTTTCACCTGATGAGGCAAAGGAGGCAGGACACCCTGTGATTACAGGCAAGTTCCCGCTTGCAGCGAATGGACGGGCTCTGACTCAAGAAGCTGAGAAAACGGCTGGATTTATTCGAGTAACTGCTCGAGAGGACGATCACAGAATCCTCGGCATCCAAGGAGTTGGTACGCACATCAGCGAACTCGTTGGAGAATGGACATTAGCTATCGAAATGGGCGCACTCCTTGAAGACATTGCGCAAACAATTCACGCTCATCCAACCATGACAGAGATGACACATGAAGGGGTTCTAGCAACTCTCGGTCATGCAATTCACTCGATGTGATTAAGACTCAAAGATTTGTAAGATTCTTGCTCGACGTGTTTTTTTCACAGAACTGTTAACAAACTGTTGTATACTCTTGATTCCTGAACCAAACAAGGCGGATGTGGGGATGTCTGACTTTTTGATTGAAATGAATGACCTTGCCACTGGCATGCGTGCTGGCTCCGCGCATGTTAACAAGGAAAATATGGCCAGCAAAGTCTGTGTTCTATCCCTAAAATTTGACTCCGATAACATCGACATAGCCAAACATCTCACAACAGAAGGGCTTCGACTGGATGGTCGAATTTCATTTATCCAGAAACTTAAGGCAGAAGCAGACGCCGAAGTGTTTGAGTTTTCAACCTGCAACAGAGTACTCTACGTTGGATTTGATATCGACCCAAGTAAACTTTCTGAAAGCATTTCAAACCTCGTTGGAATCAAAGATATACCGTTCAAAATGATGACTGGATCAGACGCATGGAGATTCATGGTGAAGACCTGTAGCGGTTTGGATTCGTTTATTGTCGGCGAACTTCAGGTCATGTCGCAAATGCGATCCTCCATTCAAATTCACAGGGAACACGAACTCATCGGAACATTCAACCTCGCCTTCTTCGATCATGTTATTTCAGCCACAAGAATCATTCGTAAGGAACTCGGCTACAACAGCTCGACAGAATCGATGCTCAACCTCGCAACCTCATCTTTGGAAGATATCCTTTCTGAAAAAGGGAAAGCAAAATCTGTAGTTTTGGGCTTTGGCGAGATGGGAATTAAGGCTGTTGAAACCCTCCATGAACTTGGACAATCGAACGTTGTGGTCGCATCAAGAAATCCTAGCAAATCCGCACTGAGAAATCCGGAATTGGCAGAACAATGTTCAATGATTACCTACGATGAACTCGATTCCTACAGCCAAAACTTCGATATTCTCATTTCAACAATGCGGTGTTCAACACCTGCTTACAACGAAACCAACACCCCTCCTATGTCAGATACAGCCATCATGATGGACTTTTCTTGGCCACCGTCAATTCATCAGAGTGCGGTCCTAGGCCAGCAGACTTTGCTCAGCATGGAACACTGGATTCAACTCGCCCGAAACATTGACCATTCCGAATACAAGATGTTGATTGAAAAAGGAGAACACATGATTGAGGACATCCAAAAGCGATACACGGATGCTCTGAGCAACAAAGCTGAAGCAAAGTTCAGAGCATTCATTTACAACAGAATGGAAGTTCTCTCAAACAGTTGGGAATCTTCAACCGTAACTCAACAGAATGAAATCCCACAACTTGGGGCATTTGCACGAGAAATTGCAACATGGATTTGTCAACAAAACAAATCATTCTACCTTTCAGAACTAACGAACTACGTCAAAAAAACAGACCGTGGCTTCAACAGCAACCTTCTTGAACAGGTTTCGCAGGATGTTGTACAATCCATTCGAACCTTAACAGCCGTTGGTTGAATGTTGGAGGAAAACATGCCAATTCGCATCGGAACTCGCTCTTCCAATCTGGCAAAGTGGCAAGCCCATTCGGTTGCATCGGCTCTCAATAAAGCGGGAGTTGAAACCGAGATCGTCTCCATCAAATCATTGGGCGATCAAAGCCTAGGTGGGAATTTATCATCATCTGTAGGTCAATTCATCCACTCGATTGATGAACAACTCTTGGAGGGAAACATTGACATTGCGGTCCATTCGAGCAAAGATGTTCCAGTCCAAACAAACGAATCCATTCGCAACTTGGCTTACATGAAACGCGGAACAACAAACGATTTGATTCTCTTTAATCGTCGAAAAGACGAACTTGCATTGTATGATGTTTTGGACGGAAACGCCTTCACAAATCTTGAAAATATTCTCGACCGAATGGAAACGGGTATGACGTTTGGTACAGTCTCTGGAAGGAGACAATCGCTCATGTTAAGTGAACGAACAGATCTCATTCCGCTTGCGGTTCGAGGTCATGTTGAAACAAGAATTGAGCGTCTTCTAGAAGGACGGGTTGATGCTTTGATACTAGCGGAAACGGGCATTGCTCGTCTCCGAACAACGGGAGTCCTCGATGAGATAAGTTCCAAGGTTACAGCTTACAGAATACATCCAAATGACTGGCCAACAGCACCTGGTCAAGGTGCAGTGTGTATCCATTGCAGTGCAGAACGTTTCGATGACTTCAGCAATCTAAGAGAAATTCTCAATCATAAGACGACTGAAAATGATGTCCTTCGTGAGCGCTCAATTCTACAGATGGTCGGTGGAGGTTGTCTTTACCCTGCTGGAATTGAAGTTCATGGAGACAAATTGAACGTACGTGTTTCACCCAAGGATTGGAAAGAAACATTTTGTGAAGGGAGAAAATACGACGTCTTCTCGTACGATGGCTCATGTGATGACTTCGAATTGGAACTGCCTACAGTTTCAAAACGGCCAGAAATGCAGGTTACAAGCACCACTCCAAAATACATCTCAACTCTGAATTCGGATCGTATTTCATTGGTCTTGGCCAACAATGGAATCGAGATGACGAATCTATCGGTTATCGAACTTGAGCCGAAACTGGATGATTGGCCACAAGATTTTCTGAAACAATACAATTCAAAGCGACAATGGCCTTACCTCGTGCTAACCTCACCGTTTGCGGCAAAATGTGCGATTCTTGCAGCTGAATCAAATCCGGACATCGCTCGAATCCAATGGTTGGCTATTGGAGAAGGAACGGCACGTGCGTGTTTTCGGCGTGGAGTTACCGTAGCGATTTGTGCAAAGGCAAGAAATTCACGCGAACTGTCCGAATTTATCATCAAAAACATTGACAGAGACAAGAAATTACTAATTCCAAGATCAAGTATTGCACCCACTACACTTGTCGATCAACTCTCACCTGCAGGATTCTTAATTGAGAATTGGATTGGATACGAGAACAAAGCAAAGCAAGTCGAACAACAGGAATTTATGGAGGAGGATGTTTTATTGATATCTTCATCCTCATCAGCAATCTCATGGGCTGAAAACGGTCTAATTGCTCCGAATGAGATTATTTGTATGGGAAGCAACACGAAAGAAACAATCCTCTCTCTGGAACACTTCAATGGATGCAATGTTTCAATTCTCAAAGGCCCAACTACAGAGTATCTTATTGAATGGTGGAATCAAAACAGGAGGAACGGAAAATGAAGACAAGGATGCGAATCAATCGTTGGACAGATGCGCGAAGAGAACTTCTTTTTGGTGATTTTTCTCTTAAGTCACTGGTCCAACCCCACTTTGTTGTAAAAGGAAACAACGTTGACGAACCCATAAGTGGAATGGAAGGAATACATCACCAGTCGGTTGATGTTCTCATCGAAACAATTCGTTCCGATGTGAAATCCGGAATCCACTCAGTTATGTTGTTTGGGGTTGTTGACGCAGCGGAAAAGGATGAGAACGCAACAAAGGCTTCAGACTCCAGTTCACATTTACATGAAGCAATTCAAAAAATACGTTCAGAATTTGGAGATTCGATCGTTATCATGAGCGATGTTTGTCTCTGCACTGCGACAAATCACGGTCATTGTGGCTTGGTTGAGCACGGCCACATTGTCAACGATGCTTCTGTTGAGCGTTTGTGCCAAATTGCTGTTTCGCATGCCGAAGCAGGTGTAGATTATGTCTGCGCATCGGATATGATGGATGGTCGAGTTTCAGCAATTCGGCAAGCACTTGAAAAAGCCGAACACTCGACAACTGGTGTTCTTTCGTATTCCGTAAAATATGCATCTGCATTCTATGGCCCGTTTCGTAACGCTGCAGACTCCAGTCCAGAATTTGGAGATCGTACAACACACCAGATGAACATCAACTCAGGGTACGGTGAAGCAATCCTTGAGGCGAAATTGGACGAAGACGAGGGTGCTGATATCATTATGGTCAAACCAGGACTACCGTATCTGGATGTACTTCGAAAGGTGGCTGATTCAGTCCATCGCCCGGTGGCAGTATACAACGTAAGTGGAGAATATTCTATGATAATGAATGCGATAAAAGACATAGATTCACGAGCAGCAATGGTGCGTGAAATAATGACATCATTCAATAGAGCGGGTGCTGACGTCGTGGTAACTTACCATGCTCGCGAGATTGCTCAGCATGCTTGGATGAAATGAGATGAGCACATGGATCGTACAAAATCGGACAGCATGCACAGTGTTGCAATCGAACATCTTGTTGGAGGGGTAAATTCACCCGTTCGGGCATTCAAATCCGTACACGGCAATCCGATTTATTTCGAAAAAGCCTCTGGCGCTCATGTTACTGACATTGATGGAAACGTACTTGTCGATTTTGTCCAGTCTTGGGGTCCGTTGATTCACGGGCACTCTCACCCTGAGATTATCAAGACTGTCCATGAAAAAATGCTCAACGGAACCTCATTCGGGGCACCTCACCTTGGCGAAATTGAATTGGCGAAGAAGGTCAAACAACGCTTCACACATATGGACAAGGTGCGGTTCGTATCATCGGGAACCGAAGCAGTGATGAGTGCAGTTCGTCTTGCGAGAGGATACACTGGGAGAGATTTATTGATTAAATTTGAAGGATGTTATCATGGCCATGTTGATTCTCTCATGGTCTCCTCAGGAAGTGGTCTTGCAACCTTCGGAATTGCAAGTAGTCCAGGCATTCCAAACGATACTGTTGCTACAACTCTTATTTGCCCACTCGACGATATTGAGGCTGTGGAATTTTTGTTTGATGAGCATGGTCCTGAAATCGCAGCTGTTGTAATTGAACCCCTTCCTGCGAACAACGGACTCCTTATCCAAAGAAATGAATTCCTCTCAAGATTACGATCCTTGTGCGATCAACATGAATCCCTGTTGATCTTTGATGAGGTCATAAGTGGCTTTCGATTCAAGCACGGAAGTTACTCGGATATCTGTGGAGTAACACCCGATCTCACTGCTCTTGGCAAAGTAATCGGTGGAGGGCTTCCTGTTGGAGCGTATGGTGCTCGTGATGAAATCATGCAACAACTGTCACCTCTGGGGCCAGTTTACCAAGCAGGGACGCTCTCTGGAAATCCTTTGGCGATGGCAGCAGGGGCTAAAACCCTCGATTTACTTGACGATAATGCATACGATTACTTGGAACAACTCGGCTCCCTAATGGAAGAAAAGGTAGAAGCGGTTCTTGAAAAACATGGATACCCGATGCGTCTTGTCCGCATGGAAAGCTTGTTTTGGTTTTCACCCGGTGAAGCAACGCCAGCAATACGTGCTGATCAAATTCCAAGCGATGCTGGCCAACTTTATGCTGACGTACATCGTGAACTACTCAACAGAGGGTACATGCTTGCACCATCTGCATACGAAATTGGATTCCTGTCAACATCGCACAATGAATCTCACATCCTCGGATTTGTCCAAGCATTGGACGATTCCCTATCAAGTTTGGATTGGTCATAATGAACGGAAAAGAACGTATTGTCTCTGCGTTAAATCGCAAACCTGTTGACCGTACACCTGTATGGTTCATGCGTCAGGCTGGGCGTCATCTCCCTGAATATCGTAAACTCGCAGCCGAACACTCATTTTGGGAACGTTGCAAAGACATTGATTTGTGTACAACAATAACCATGCAACCAATTCACCGCTACAAGTCGATTGATGCAGCGATTATTTTCAGTGACATTCTCACACCACTACCTGCTCTTGGATACGAAGTTGAATATGGTGGAGGAATTCGTATTGACCCGTTTTCCTTTGATGACGTTGATGACTGGTCCAATTTCTCAGCCCGAAAACATGCACCATGGGCAGCGGATGGATTGCGAGCAATTGAAGAGGAGCGCAGTGATATTGCTCGATTGGGATTTGTTGGTTGCCCTTGGACAACATCGATGTATCTCATGGCTGGTGGCACAGGCGACAAAGAATTCCACGAAACTCGAGCGAATGTGTATTCCAACCAAGAAGATTCAATGCGCGTTTTGCTTACAGTTGCTGAAGCAGTTGGTGATCTTTTAGCAGATCAAGTCAATCATGGAGGAGCAGATGCAGTGCAAATGTTTGATACTTGGGCAGGCTTGCTCTCTGAAAGTGATTATCGCCAATATGCTAAGCCAGCTACTGAAAAAGCGATAGAAGTGTTTCGTAGCAAAGCAAACAGAAACGTCCCTCTTATTCATTATGCTAAAGGCAGTTCGCATCTGCATCACGAAATACGAACCTTAGACATTGATGCAATCTCTTTGGATTGGAGGGACGATTTGAAGAAGAATAGAGAATTGTTCGGAAATGATTTTGCATTCCAGGGCAACCTTGACCCTTCCAGGATGCACGGTTCAGCCCAAGCAGCAAAAGAGGCTGCACAGCAGGTGATGGAGAACGCAGGAAACCAACCCGGACACATCTTCAACCTAGGCCATGGATTCGCACCCGGTGCACGGATTGAATGTGTCGAAGCCGTGTTACGTACAGTCACTGGTGAGTAAAATGCGAGAACTAATGGTTGAGATGGTTCATAGCCTTCAAGACACCATTTGTGAGTCCATCGGAAACATCGATCAAAGTCAGTATCGAGAAGACGAATGGACTCGAGAGGAAGGTGGAGGAGGCCGTAGTCGTGTTTTTTCAGAAGGAAAAATCTTCGAAAAAGCAGGAGTCAATGTTAGCGTTGTTTACGGAACGCTAAGTCCCGAAGCGGCTGCAAAAATGGGAGGGGGGCATGAACTCGAAGGAAGGGACTTAGATTTCTTTGCTACAGGAATAAGTTTAGTGCTTCATCCAAACAACCCAATGGCTCCTACCGTTCACGCCAATTATCGCTATTTTGAGCGTGGAGATGGTGAAGCCGAGGGAAGCTGGTGGTTTGGAGGAGGTGCAGATCTCACACCATCCTACTTGTTCGAAGAGGATGCAATTCATTTCCACCAAGTTCACAAAGACTCCTGCGACCGTCACAATGTTGCTGATTACAACCACTTCAAGCAATGGTGCGATTCCTACTTTCATATTCCACATCGCCATGAAGGACGTGGTGTTGGAGGCATATTTTTCGATGATATGCGCACTTCCTCCAAGCAGGAATGTTTTGATTTTGTCAAGGATTGCTCACATCAATTCTTAGCATCATACATACCAATTTTGGAGAAAAGAATGGACTTGCCCTACACTGAAAATCAAAAAGCATGGCAACAGTTGCGACGTGGGCGCTATGTTGAATTCAACCTCGTGTACGATCGAGGAACAAAGTTTGGACTAACAACAAACGGTCGAATTGAGAGCATCTTGATGTCTCTCCCGTTAACGGCTCGATGGGAGTATTGTCATGAAGTTGAAATTGGATCAGAAGAGGAACGCTTGCTCAAGGTTCTTCGAGAACCCGTGGACTGGTTAGGTGCGTGATTCATTGCACTCCGTCGAGGACTGGATTCGATACGGTGATGAACTTCGCCGACCACTTCTCGTCGGACCAAATCTCGCTCAATCAACCAAATTGTATGTAATCGGTGCAGGACTTTCTGGACTCACAATTGCATACCGAATTGCTGCAAAACGACCAGATATTGAAATTGAAATTATCGAGAAGAAAAATCGTTGTGGAGGTACAATAGAAACATGGTCAGAAGGGCAATGGTCGTGCGATGTTGCAGTAAATGCCGCACGACCTCATCCCGCATTCTGGAGACTTGTAGATGATCTCGAACTTGGGGTAGTATTCAGTGGTTCAAACCCAAAAGCTTCTTCCCGTTGGATTCTCAACAATGGAAAGAAATCCAAACTCTCGTTATTTTCTGCTCTAAGGATGGGGCCGTTTCGCCTCTTGAAGACGATTCGTGCCTCAAGGAACGGAGGTGTATCCGTTGCCGAAGTATTGCCTGACAAATCCATTGCTGATGCAATGACGTTGGGAATTGTCAACGATCTATCACATCATGTTGATGCTGACTTCCTCATGCCATCCTTAACCAAATTTGGTCAAACACCTCCACTAAAATGGTCGCATATCAAAAAGAAAATGATGAAGACATACCCTCTCTTTACACCTAAAAAAGGTTCAATTGCCTCATTTGAAGGAGGTATGCAAACCCTAATTGACGCACTTGTTGATAAGGTTAGCCAGCTCCCAAATATCACATTTCATTTCGGAGAACAATTCGATACTCCTCAACAAGTTGCATCTGAGCGAAATGCACCAATTCGTTCTGTGATTTGGTGTGGGCCGTTGACTCGGACACCTGATCAGTTCACACAATTGGATATTTACGCAGTAGGATATTCAGAAAAAAATGCATCCAATGTTCCCATAGGGTATGGCACATTGATACCAGACAAATCGGTTCCTATCAGTGGAATTCTTCACGAGAGTGATGTGCATCAATCATCGAGGGCTCCTTCTGGATACCGTTTGTTTAGAATTATGGCTCCTAAAGACAGGGGTGGAGAGTTGGATTCAATTGCAGAGAGTCTCAAGGATATCCTTTGTGAATCTGAACCAACTTTATTGAAAAAAATCGGAGAACGCCAAATACCAAGTTATCCGCCAGGGTACATGGAAGCCCTGAATCTAAACGGTTCGGAATTTACTAGGGCTGGTTGGTTCTCAAGCGGTGTTTCAGTGACTCACGTCGTTGCTGAAGCAGAGCGAATTGCTGATTTGTTTTAGACAACCGTTGAATTGAGTTGTTTTTTTACCAATGATTCAAGACCATCAATCCACTTATCATCGTCATTGAGACACTTGACAACGGTGATTTCTTTTCCACCCATCTCAAGGAAATCTTCTCGCAATTCAATATCCAGTTCCTCTAAGGTTTCCAACCCATCTGCAACGAAAGCAGGTGCTACGACAACGATTTTGTCTATACCGCGTTTAAGCAAATCTTCAACTTTTGACGTAGTCGCTGGTTCAAGCCACTTGACAGGTCCCAAGCGGCTCTGGAAACTCATGGACCATTGGTCATCAGAGAGGCCAAGTTTCTCAACGACTGCAGCCGTAGTTTCGCTGCAATGCCGGCCGTAACACATACTGTTTGCATCGCACTTTACACTGCAACAGTCTGCCATCTTCTGACAGTGTTTTTTTGACTTATCAATTCTCTTGACATGTGAAATTGGTAAACCATGATACGAAAACAGAAGGTGCGTATCTTCATTGAGATAGGGACGAATGGATTCTGCTAGAGGTTCGACAAATTCGTTTTCGGTTTCAAAATGGCCAAGTTCAGATACGTCTGGTGTCCAATCCATGGCAGTAAGTTGTTTGAAGGCATGCTTAATCGATGATTCAGTTGTTGCTTGAGCATAATGTGGGAACAGTGGCGCCAACAACAGTCGAGTTACGCCTTGCTCTCGAAGTCTTTCAAGTGCGGAGCGTATGCTAGGATTGCCATATCGCATACCAACTTCACAAGATGTGTCTTCCATTTTCAGTTGAAGCTTATCGCAAATACGTTGCGTGTAAACGCGCAGTGGTGATCCATCTTCCATCCAGATGCTCTTGTATCTCGGTGCGATTTTTTTTGGTCGTGTTCGAAGGATGATTCCACGAACCAGAAGATGACGAAGAGGGGCAGGTATGTCGATTACATCCGGATCGAGTAAAAACTCTCGCAGATAAGTTTTGACCGATTTGACAGTCGGCTCATCTGGAGTCCCCACATTCATGAGGAGGATACCATCACGGCCCATGCTATGTTGTCTAGACTTCTCAATGTAAACTTATGTTTGAAATTCGGAAATCAAGCACCGCAACTTAAGCAGTCATCAGGACTGTCAAGGCTGCAGGCGATTTCTTCCATACTGGTTAGTTCAGCACGCTCTGCAAGTCCGTTGACGGTTGGATCGTTCTTTGCCTTGCTCTCAACTGTGAATTGAATCGCATCTGCGGCAGCCTTGGTTCGCAGGTAGTACATCCCTGTCTTGAGACCGGACTTCCAGCCGTAGAAGTGCATTGAACTGACCTTTGCAGCATTCGCATCAATCATGTGGATGTTCATCGATTGGCTCTGATCAATGTATGCCCCACGGTCTGCAGCCATGTCGAGGACATGCTTCTGCTTGATTTCCCAAGTGGTCTTGTACAATTCCTTGATGTTGTCAGGAATTCCATTGATGGCTTGAATTGAACCCTTGTGTCGCAAGATTTCGTCCTTCAATTCCATACTCCAAAGTCCTGCTGCGATCAGGTCATTGACCAAGTGCTTGTTGAGAACAATGAATTCTCCAGAGAGTGTTCGTCGGACGTAAAGATTGGATGTAAAGGCTTCAAAGCACTCGTTATTACCAAGAATTTGAGAGGTCGATGCTGTTGGCATAGGAGCGACAAGGAGCGAATTGCGCATTCCCTTGTCCATAATTTCAGCCTTAAGTGAATCCCAGTCCCATCGGCCAGAGTGTTCGTTCATACCCCATAGATCAAACTGTAGAAGTCCTTGAGAAGCTGGTGATCCCTCGAAGGTTGAATATGCTCCATTGGTAATTGCAGCATCCTTTGAAGCGGTGCAAGCAGCGAAATAAATTGTCTCAAAGATTTCTTTGTTGAGTGC
>TARA_B100001113_G_scaffold116478_2_pt1 | contig 16723 bp, 10 predicted proteins | sample TARA_B100001113 | Tara Oceans TARA_B100001113 (sample SAMEA2622402) | marine metagenome | biome: marine biome (ENVO:00000447); feature: deep chlorophyll maximum layer (ENVO:xxxxxxxx); material: "saline water (ENVO:00002010), including plankton (ENVO:xxxxxxxx)" | depth 50 m | reverse complement strand
CAGGGCTCATGGCTGCTGTGGGAGCCCCTGCGGACAGGGTCATCGAGGCAATTAGCCAGATTGAGGGATACGTGATAGCCGCGAATAGAAACAGTCCAAATTCCACTGTGATCGCGGGAGAAACCGAGGCAGTCAGATTAGCAATGAAAGTACTGTCTGATGCTGGAGCAACAGTCATACCATTGCAAACCAGTCATGCATTCCACACAGAGATAGTCGCACCTGCAAATGGGCCATTGAAGCGATTTCTTGAATCGATCGACATATCTCTCCCAGATATTCCGATAACAGCCAATGTGGATGGCTCGTTTTACCCATTAGAGGCTGAGAATGTCAGATCATCCATATTGGAGAAGTTGGCCCCACAGATGTCTTCCCCTGTAAACTGGATAGATCAGATAGAGACCATGTATGCCGCCGGTGCAAGACTATTTTTGGAGGTCGGACCAAAACGAGCACTATCGTCAACGGTTAGCGACATACTGGGGGATGACGTCAAATCTTCAACGACAAATCATCCAAAGGTAGGAGGCATAGCAACATTCCTTGGAGCCCTCGCATTCCTTTCGATAAATGGGAAACAACCAATCATGGATGAGTGGGAGGGCAATATTCTCTCTTCTGAATTTAGATCTAGACCTTCAGATATCGACATGGGTTCAGAGTCTAACGATTTAGAGGCTCTCAGAACTCGCTCCAGGCCCTTGCCCACAGCACCGAAGGAGAACAGCAATGGCCGCTATGTCGTAACTTCTGACCCCATGTTGAAATCTGCAGACACGGTCGCCAGAATACTCGCAGAAGAAACCGGTTATCCTGCCAATGTATTGAGGGGAAGAGTGGATCTAACGGAGCTAGGATTCGACGATTCGATGCTTCCGAGAGTAGTGGAAAAACTCTCGAAGTATGGAAAATTCACAGGATTAAAACCTGAGCAAATTTCGACTGTAGAGGATCTAGTCGAGTGGTACGGTCCGAAGACAACCCCTGAGAAATTTGAGTCTGCAATCCCAGAGGCCCCCGTGGTAAGCGGGGTATCTTTGGGCGTACCCGGGATGAGCGAGGTCTTCGACGAAGGAGTGTGGGATGCGATTCTAGCAGGCAGAAATCTGATTTCTGAGCTTTCGACTGAAATGAAGCAAAAGCTGGTCGACAAGAAAATTGTTCGTCTTGTAAAAAGCGAGGATGGAACCTCAAGATTGGTTTCTGCTGATACGTTCGAGACAGTACCCCAACTCGCTGGCAGAGGCGGAGTCTTTGACCTGATTGAGCAATATGGTATCGACCCCAAGTTGGTTGAAGCCTTTGACATCGCTACTTCGCTAGCCTTCGCTTCAGGACTCGAGGCTTTGAGAGACGCAGGTCTGCCTTTGTTTCCCATCGAGCAAACCAATAGCTCTGGGATGAGGGTAATTCGAAGATGGACACTCCCGGAAAGTGAGCGCGATCGAACTGGAGTGATATTCGCGTCAGTATTCCCGGGACTTGAGAAAGCAATTGAGCATGCGTTGAAGGATAGCTATTCTGAAGAATCGCAATTCGATAGGAAATATCTGCTCCAAGTTTTGTCCATGGGTCACAGCCAATTCGCATCATGGGTTGGAGCAAGAGGTCCTAATCTGGCAATAAACAATGCTTGCGCATCGACTCCAGCAGCATTTGCAATAGCCGAGGACTGGATGGCAAGAGGTCGATGTGACCGGGTAATAATTGTCAGTGGAGACGACTCTACCTCGGATACGCTGATGCCTTGGATCGGTTCAGGATTTGCAGGGGCTGGCGCCCATGCGATGGGCAATGTAGTGGAAGAAGTCGCTTTGCCCTTCGACGCACGTCGCCACGGCATGCTTCTCGGAATGGGTGGAGCAGGTTTCGTATTGGAGCGTCTCGAAGACGCGAAAGATCGAGGCATCATGCCATATGTCGAACTGCTTGGGGCAGAGATTGCCAACAGTGCATTCCATCCAACGCGCCTCGATACGGAACATGCAGCATCCGTAATGGAATCGTTCGTCTCTCGTATGGAAGATCGATGGGGCCTTGAAAGAACCGATATGGCGAATCGTATGACATTCATGTCTCATGAGCCATACACCCCTCCGAGGGGAGGCTCAGCATCAGCCGAGGTAAGTGCTCTTCGACATGTATTCGGGAGAAATGCATCTGATATCTTAATCACCAATGCAAAGGGGTATACTGGCCATCCGATGGGTGTTGGTTTAGAGGATGCAGTGGTTATCAGAGGCCTCGCTGCAGGAATCCTGCCGCCTGTTGCCAATCACATGGTTGACGACCCTGCCCTCGGGACTCTCAATCTCTGCAAAGGCGGCGAACATAATTTGGATCTTGCACTGAGGCACGGTGCAGGGTTCGGTAGCCAGATCGCACTCACACTTATGCGCCGTATTGCCGTTTCCGATACAGAGAGGTTCGACATCAACAGGATATCTAATTGGACTCTCCAGGCAAGCGGAGGAACCAACATCGACCTCAGAGTCATCAAAAGGAAACTCGTAGCATATGTCGATGCTGATGAAAATCTGGTCGGAGGCGTCGCAGGCGAGGAATATTCCCCAGAACCCATTTCTGAACCGATGATCCCTCCAAAGCCCGATGAAAACAGTAGGCCAATCGTTCAACCAACTAAGACCAAAACCCCGGAAGTAGCCCCAGCAACCAAGCCGAAATCTGCTGGTTTGAAAATCCCTTCCGATACTGACGACACTCGTGTTAAAGTATTGGAAATCGTTGCTGAATTCACCGGCTACCCTCAAGAATTCATTGAAATGGATGCAGACATGGAGGGCGAGCTGGGAATTGACTCAATCAAGCAGGCAGAAATAATGGCAGAGATAAGATCCACATTTGCATTGCCTCTGGACGAAGAATTCCAACTTAGAGACCACCCGACATTAGCCCATATCCTGACATACATTTCATCAATGAACGGGGCCCAAACCATCCAACAGCCCGATCTCGTAATCCCCCAATCTTCTGATGCGCCGACTCCATACGAAAATAGCACTGTGGCTGCTGAGCCAGTGAAATCAAAATCCGATGAAGAGACACTTTCTCGGATCCTTCCAATCGTGGTGAAGCACACCGGATACCCCCAAGAATTCATTGAGATCGATGCAGACATGGAGGGCGAGCTGGGAATTGACTCGATCAAGCAGGCAGAAATAATGTCGGACATAAGAACTGAATTCAATCTAGAGGTGGACGAGGAATTTCAGATTAGAGATCATCCAACTCTAGGGCATGTCGTCGCCTATGTATCTGGATTCAATGGCGGGGAAACCACTCCCTTGCATGATTCAGGGAACTATAGCAAGAATGATTCCCACGATCCCCCTGAAATTCACAGACATATAATCGAAATCGAAAATATGGCTCCTCTAGAAATGGGTCATTTACCTTCGCAGATTCTTATCACCAGAGATCAAAGAGGCGTAGCCGATGCCCTATCAGCAACACTCCAGTCTTTGGGCATAACCCCCATCTTCGTGGATGCGGGAGGAAATGAAGGAATAAGAAACGTGGATACAGCACTCATCCATTTGACTCCTCTTGATGCAGAGGGGACATTAGCCAGCGACCCAGACCCACTGGGATGGGCCGTATCGACACATTCGCTCTTGAAAGATTTTGACACCAATCCTGACCTTCAAGTTCAAACATTTGTGACAGTTTCCGCATTGGACGGTGCCCATGGTTTCTCTGGAAGGGACCTGAACTCAGCAGCCGCAGGAGCACACGGGGTCGCAATGAGTTACGGTAGAGAGCGTCCAAATGTGACAATCAGGGCAGTTGATTTGAATCCTGAATTACTCGATGACCCAGAGTCTGCCGCACTCGCAATACTTGCAGAGACATCCAGGAAGACAGGGCCGATTGAGGTGGGTGTCGATGCTAATCTCAAGAGACAAAGAATCACTCTAAGAATTTCAGATGCCCCCCCTCCCCAGATTTCCCTCAATCCTAGCGACGTCTGGATTGTGAGTGGGGGAGCTGCCGGAGTCACTGCAGAATGCATGATTCGCCTCGCATCAAGCGAGAAATCCGATTCGCCGACATTCATCTTGCTCGGTAGGACTGCCTTGGACCCAGGATTGGCCGATCTAGCGAATTCAGACGATGAGGCCATGGAAGATGAAAAGACCCAATTGAAGCAACATCTGGATTCAACCAGTAGCTCGGGGAAGGTCACCCTAAAGCAATGGGACGATGCATGGCAATCTAAGAAACGAGCCATTGGGATCCATTCTACCCTTTCGAGAATCAGAGCCGCTGGAGCCGTCGCAGAATACGTCTCAGTGGATGTCACATCAAGGACATCTGTTGATTCAGCGATCGACTCAATCATCAGTAATTACGGACCCATAACCGGCATAGTGCATGGCGCAGGTATTGAGGACTCCACACCTTTCGATTCAAAGTCAGATGAAATCGTACAGAAGGTCATGGGCGTAAAAGTAGGCGGCTGGCTGTCGATTTACGATTCGCTATTTTCGAGAAAGCAGCCAGTTAGATTCGCATGTTCATTCACGTCTGTAGCCGGAAGACTGGGCAATGCAGCCCAACTAGACTACTGTGCAGCGAACAGAATATTGGATGCCGAACATGCCAGGATATCTTCGGAAGACATGGTCTCAATCTCAATTGCTTGGTCGCCTTGGGCCGGCGCGGGGATGGCTACAAGGGGGTCGCTGGAAACTGTATTCGATCGTGCAGGTGTGGATATGATACCTGTCGACGACGGCGCCCGTATGTTCGTTGAAGAGGTATTGGGGTCAGCGGGAACGCCAGTCCTTATCGCAGGAAAAATGGGCACTCTAGACCACAGAAAATCAGTAAGAGGAAAAGAAGTCCATTTGCCTCCGAGCGCGTCTTCTGATTATGGCGACCCCCTTACCTTCCCGATGATTCAGCAGATCCTCAAATGCGATATCGATGTGAAGGCAGTCGCCTCTATCAACCTGGATCCGGATTCACATACATATCTCAAAGACCACTCAATATCTGGAGTGCCATACTTTCCAGGGGTAATGGCTCTCGAAATGATGGCTGAGACCGTTAGCCTGTGTTCAAATAATGGCAAAGTCGTCAGCTTCGAGAATGTCGAATTCGGAATACCCGTGAAAATCACAAGAGGGACCAAAGAAATTCGTTGCACTGTTGAATCCATTCAGCACGATGGCGCTGAGATTGCATTTTCTTGCACCATAGAGTCCATGGCTCCCGGGGGGTACGATCAATCGATAATCCATCACAAGGCCATCGCAATATTGCGCCCTTCTACGGGAAGCGAACCAATTCAGGATATTATCCCTGAGGAAGAAGACGGATCCAGAATACTCGCCTCAGCAGATATCTACGATCGTATGTTCCATGGGCCAAGATTCCAACCTTTGATTGGAGTGGTAGCATCCATTCAGAATGAAAACGGCCGAGGAATTGAAGCACGTGTGCATGGGATCAGAGACATCCCCAATCCAGAATTATTCAACATGGAAGTCGGTGAAAAACAACCTGGAATGATTGCACATCCGATGCTCATCGAGTCATGTTTCCAGGCAGCTGGCCTTACATCGATGGACATCGATGGTGCTGATTCACTCCCAGTGGGCGCACGCAGGATAGTACTGTCAGACGAGATTCCAGGTGGTTCGATAACCGTCTTGTCCGTTAGGACGGGGTCTTCGTCCGATTCCTCCACTCTGCATGATTCGGTGATAAGGCTCGATGGTACCCCCGTGCTCAAAATCGACGGCCTCAGAATGAAATCGATGGCTTTCTTGGATGCTAGCGAACGTCCAGGTTTGATAGATACGGAGTAGGGAATATGCCTCATCACGCTCCTGCGCTCGTATCAAATCAAAAATCACTGAAGATTCATTTCATGGAGCATTCTGCCCATTCTGAAGATACAACCGGCCCGCCTCTACTAGATTCGAAAATAATGGCTTCTAGGAGCCCGAAAAGAATATTGCACCACATTTCTGGGAGACATGCACTTTCAAAGATTTCATCATCTAAGGATGGAGACGTCTTCAAAATAGTGCCCGGCATGGGCGGCTGCCTGATTCGCGATGGCCGAATTTTTGCGAGATGCAGCATATCTCATTCTGATTATGGTGCTGTAGCTGTGGTAGCGCCATCAGATATGTCTGTGGGGGTGGACTTGGAACCCAGAAATCGAAAGATATCGCAGGGGGCATTGAATTTGATATTGAATGAAGAGGAACAAAATGATGTCCAAGACGAGCACTCAAGACTCCGGATATGGATGTCGAAAGAAGCCATTTCCAAAGCCCTCGGCATTGGCATGTCAATTTCGAAGGGCATCACGTACGATGGGAAATCATGGGTGGCAAAGGGGTCAAGATGGTCGATAAACAGACATGATATCAGGATCTCTGACATAGATCACATCGCGATGGTCGCTCTGAGAATCACGGAAGAGATTTGATGGCCTCATGCAGAATTGGAAGCGCATCTTCCCACTGAGCAACGATTCCATAGTCGGCAACTCCGAAGATAGGTGCTTCAGGATCCTTGTTGATGGCGAGAATGTATCTGCTTGATCGCATTCCAGCTAGGTGCTGGATCGCACCAGATATGCCGACTGCGATGTAGAGGGACGGAGTGACGGTTTTCCCCGTTTGGCCGACTTGCATGCTGTGCGGAAGGCCCCACTCGTCCACAACTGCACGACTAGCACCCACTGCGGCGCCGAGCGAATCAGCAACAGACTCCAGTTTTTCAAAATTAGATCGATCCCCAAGGCCCCTGCCTCCTGAAATTATGATGTCAGCCTCCGAGACGTCGAGACGCTCTCCTGCCTTGGCAATGGCTTCTAAGACTGCAATTCGCAAGTCCTCCCCAGAATCAACTGTCGAAACATCTGCTGAACCCCCCGATTCCGCTGACTCAATTGCATTCGGACGGATTGTAATGACTGCATCCCCGCTCACGGAGATACTTTCTACAGCCTTGCCGGAGTAGGCAGGCCTCTCGACCTTTATGCCGGGAGCTATCGACGTCACATCCTGGACAACTGAACGCCCAAGGCCTGCTGCTATACTTGCTGAAAGCTCCCTTCCCACAGGGGTAGTGGCCATCAGTACAGTCCCGTCGACAAGACCGGATATTGCTGCTGACCAGGTAGATGAATCGAATACTGAAAAGCAGGCTCCATTGAGTTTTATCACCTTCCCAACACCCTGTATCTTCGATGCCTCGTCGGCACCATTTCCACCAGGTATGATTACAGTACACGACTCACCGATTACCGATGCCGCCCTCACCAATTGTGGCAAAGTCGGATGCATTCCTTCTTCATGCGGTTCTGAAACGATTGTTACACTCATGTCATGGCCTCCTCAGATTACGTTAGCCTCTTCTCTAAGTTTGGTTACGACTTCAGAGGCAGAAGCCGCACCTTGGAATGTCTGCCCGGCAGGTTTCTCTGGAGGGTATCCGACTGATTCAACATTTACGCCGCCATCTTCCATTGAAACTCCGAGATCAGCAGGAGATAGCGATTCTATGGGCTTCTTTTTAGCCATCATGATTCCTCTTACATTTGGCCTGCGGAGCTCTTCATCACCTTTGTCGAATGCAAATACGCATGGGCCATTCACCGAAACACGTTCCATGCCCGAAGAAGTCGATCGAGTTGCCACGAAGTTGCCGTCGACCGCCTTTACCTCCGAGACAAGACCCACACAGGGAAGACCAAGCATCTGTGCAACCCCCGGCGCCGTAGAGCCAGAGTTCGTATCTGCTGCTTGCTTACCTGCGAGAACGATATCCGCCTCCGATTTACGGACAGCAGCCGCCAGAGCGCCTTGAAGGGATAATGAGCCCGAAGTCCCCTCATACAATACGTGTATCAGCTCATCAGCACCAACCGCTGCGGCGTCGATAAGAGACTTGGAAGAACGCTGCGGTCCAAGCGTAATCGCAACTACCTTGGCCCCTGATTCGCTTTGCAATTTAAGGGCGGCTTCAAGAGCATACTCATCATATGGGCTGATTGTCCATTTCGATATAGATCCCTCGTCAACCGATCCGCCGGCTATACTGATTCTTGCTGTTGTGTCTGGTACTTGCTTGATTAGGACGGCTACCTTCATGCGATCACCATATGTCGCCTCGGCAGCAGTCCTATCAATACAACGGAATCAGGCTTCTCTTGTAAAAGCCTGAATACCGGTTATGTGTCTTCCCAGTATCAGGTTGTGTATGTCGTGAGTTCCCTCATACGTCTTGACCGATTCGAGATTTGCCATGTGGCGCATGACAGGATATTCATCCAGTATACCATTCGCACCGTGGATGTCTCTAGCAACACGCGCAATCTCGAGAGCTATGTCCACATTGTTCATTTTCGCAAGAGAGATGTGTTCGGGTACCCACTCTCCTGAGTCCTTCTTGACACCTAGATGGTATGCAAGAAGTTGGGCCTTTGTAATCTCGCGAAGCATCCAAGCCAATTTATTCTGCACCAACTGGTAAGCCGCTATCGGATGATCGAATTGAATCCGACTCATCGCATAGCTTCTGGCTGAGTCGAAGCATGACTGAGCAGCACCAACCGCGCCCCACGAGATACCATATCTAGCATTGTTAAGGCATGAAAAGGGCCCCCTGAGCCCTTTGACGCCTGGGAGAATTCTATCTTTCGGAATCTTGCAGTCTTGGAATACAAGTTCTGATGTAACGCTAGCCTTTAGGGAGTGCTTTCCTTTCATCTCCGGTGCAGAGAAACCCTCATCCCCTTTCTCAACAATGAAACCTCTGATGACTCCGTCTAGTTTGGCCCAGACTACTGCCAAATCAGCAATAGTCCCATTTGTGATCCACATCTTCGCACCATTCAGAATATAGTGATCATCATCTTCTTCAGCCTTGGTCACCATGTCGCCAGGATTAGAGCCGTAGTCCGGTTCAGTTAATCCGAAGCAACCGATTAGCTCTCCGCTTGCCATTCCGGGCAGATACTTCTCCTTCTGCTCCTCACTTCCGAAATCCCATATCGGATACATCGCAAGAGAACCCTGCACACTTGCGAAGGATCTGATTCCGCTATCTCCTCTTTCCAATTCTCGGCAAATCACGCCATATGCTGTGTAAGAAAGTCCGGGGCACCCGTACCCCTTCAATGGGGCCCCCAATATCCCCATGCCGCCAAGTTCCTGGCGCCATTCATCTAGGAAGACTCCCTCTCTACAAGCATTCTCTATTTTTGGGATAACTGATTCATCTACCCAGTCTCTAACAACGTCGCGAATCATGCGTTCTTCATCTGTAAGAAGTGAATCAACATCGTAGAAGTCGAGTGCCTCGTATCCCATAATATCGAATCATCCGCCGAGGCAGAGTCCCTTCAAGGTTCGCACTTCGATTTCATCTACTCGACCTTGTAGACCATATCCCAATCGCCATCACGCCCATGATTCCAAATGATAGCATGGTCACCAATTTTGGCAATCCTTGAGCCACGCCTACCTCTTCAGGAACTAGTAGGGCAACAGTCCCGTCCCGCGTTATAATCCAATGGTCGCCGCTATCGCCGCCCCACACCCCTGTTATGGTAGATCCACTTACGCCGAATGATTGGTCAACAACCGCTTCATTGGTGAGCCAGGTGAATGTACCGCTCCCCAATGGCCTATGTTCCATGATCTCAACAGGTGTTGCCGTGATCAGAATTTGATCGGAAGTTGTCAACGAAATAGAACGCGGTGTCCCATCGAATCCCTCTAAGGTTTGCATTTTCAACTCAACTGCGCCTGATTCAAAGTCAATCTCTGCAATCGATCGGTCCATGGATATCGCAACGCAAACAGGTACCCCCCCAGATCTACAAACAATGTCCGACCAAGATGAACCACTTCCCCCGATCCAAGATAGAATATGGTCTCTATCGATCATCCCGATACCTTCCTCGGCGGATGCCACCAAACACACAAACGGATCCGGAAGACAGTCTATACTCGATATCGACGAACCGCCAGTACCTGGCATGGGCACAACCTCCGAGCTACCATTTCCAGATGGACGCATGCGATACAAGGTACCATCCGAACTTCCCAGATATGCCCATTCACCATTCGCATTCCAAGATACGGCCTGCATATTGTCGTACCCTACTGACTGGGCCGATGTTGCCCTCTCTATCGAATGGTCGGAAATCGCATACCTAAGGACTGACCCGTTTTCACCCACAATCAGCGCTGTGTTGCCGCCAGGGTGGTAATCTGAATCCAACAGATCTGAATCCGAGATATCTGCAAGAGGTATCATGGTGCTTGGAGATGACTTATCCATCGAAACAGCATATCCTTCTGCACCTACTACCACAACCCAATTCGAAGCCGGATGTATAGCAGCATCTTCTATCCCGGGATCGTATTCCATCAATGTAAATGAGTGATCTATCCTCACCACTGAGCCATCTTCTGCAATCGCTGTAGGGGCCATCCCCAGCAACATCAGAAACACTAGCAACCTTGCGGCCATGATGCTCGGCACGACTCATCCCGCTTAGCCACTGCGTTTAGCAGGCAGGCATGCTCGTCACGGACAGCCTTCAAATCCCCTCGGACATCCCACAGCACATGGAGCGCTTCGATGTAAAGCGAGGATTGGTCAAGACAGTGGCAGCAGATGGGGGCCTATCGTCCCTAGCAAAGAGATATTTCGATAACGTAGAAAAGATCGACTCACAGGCATTCGTAGCTTCCCACGGAATCATGACCTCCATTGAAGGAAAGTATGACGATTCAGGCGCGCTGATAGTAGATGTAACGAATGTCCCTCCGAATTTCGATGACCCGGATGCGGTACGCGCTGCGATGGATGCCAGAAAGCGATGGACACAGTTTCTCGATGAGGCAACAGGATACAACTCAAAGCAGAGAGGCGACAAGGCAAAAGAATGGGCTAAGAAGGCAACAAAAGCCAAGTCAGGCGTCTCATCAGCGCGGCATTTTATGTCGATGTCAGAGAACTTGTCGGAAGATGTGAAATCACAGGCAAATGCGCTTATTGAGGAAATAGAAGAGGCATTAGAGAACGGGGAAAACACCCGTGCGGCTGGAAGAGCAGAGAAGCTCGGCAAGCTACTGAGCGCGTGAGGATTCGACATGGAAAAATCAGACGGATTCAGCGAGGCTGCTAATGCCGCCATGGTCCGTATGTTTGCTAATGTCGAAGAGGTCGTCGGGGCCAATCACGTCGCTTCCGTAATCGACGGCTCGCCCAGCGCGGGAGGTGACGATATCATTCGAGCATATATCGGTCTTGAACCGAGCGGCAAGGCGCATCTTGGATGGATGCTGATTGCAGACTGCATCGGCAATATGCTCAGGGAGGGCGTCAATGTCACTATACTATTGGCTGATTGGCATGCCTGGGTAAACGATAAGTTCGGCCGAGACATGGAGAAGATATCGACTGCTGCCGATTATATGTCCGAGGTTTTCCGAGTCCTCCTAGACCAACCCTCAGAAGGGGAATTAGCAGGACAGATCAGATTTCTAAGAGCTAGTGATTTGATGGACCAGGGCACTTATTGGGAGACCGTTCTGAGATGTTCAAAGGGGATGAGTTTGGCTAGAGCCAGACGCACATTTAGCATAATGGGGAGGACCGAGGACTCATCCGATGACGATTTAGCTGCATTTTTCTATCCCCCCATGCAGGCAGCGGATATTTTCCGTCTTAAAGTCGACATAGCTTTCGGGGGAATGGACCAGAGAAAAGCCCACATGTACATGCGTGATGTGGCAGATAGGAATGGTTGGAATAAGGCAACATGTATCCACACTCCAATGCTTTCCGGCCTGAAGGGAAAACAAGGCGGCCGTATGGATTCATTCGATCACAAGATGTCGAAGTCAGATCCCTCTAATGCGATAATACTCCACGATTCCCCCAAGACTATGCGTAAGAAACTTCGAAAGGCATTTCTCGATGTACAAGATTCAGATTCACCAGTCTATGAGATCATCGATCACATCATACTCCCGCAGCTCGGGAGTATGACGGTCACTCCCAAGCCAGAGTTCGGCGAACCTTCGGAATGGAGCGATATCGAGGAACTCACAAAGGCGGTATCAAATGGCGACTTGCACCCATTCGACCTTAAGATGGCCACTGCAGACTCTCTCTCTGAAATCCTTGAACCTCTGAGGGAGTATTTCGACTCAAATAATCAATTAATGAATCAGATAATGGAGATCACCGGCTAAACCGGCATTACCCTATACTGCGCCTCAAGAGTAGTCTGAATGGGGATTTCGCTAAATAGCAAATCAAGGGCGTCCACGCGATGGTTCCATCCGTGGGTATCGATGACATCGCAATTCACATACCACGTCTTTACTTCGATATCAAGGATTTCGCAGAATTCAGAGGCGCGGATTATGGCAAATTGAACCGAGGCCTAGGACTCTCTGCAATGGCCATACCCGATGTCCACGAAGATACAGCGACAATGGGTGCAAATGCTGTGGCCAGAGTAATCGACAGGAATAAGATAGACCCTGGAAAAATTGGTAGAATATATCTTGGGACCGAATCTGCACTCGATGGCTCAAAACCAACTGCTACGTACATCATGGATATGCTTGAACAGAGATACGCAAAGAAGTATGGGGATGACTGTTTCAGGAATTGTGATGTTGTAGACATGACATTCGCTTGTATTGGTGCTGTTGACGCCATGCATAATACGTTGGATTGGGTTGCAAGAGGGGGTCCAGACCAAGACCGAATAGGAATAGTTGTGTTCGCTGATAATGCGAAGTATGACTTAGGCTCATCTGGAGAATACACCCAAGGAGCCGGCGGAGGAGCAATTCTCATCCGTCACAATCCAAGATTGCTAGTGATACCCGACATATGGGGCGTATCCACTATGCCCGTTCATGATTTCTTCAAACCTAGGAGGGAGATATCCAGGCGATCAATAGTCGATACGGTACTCGAACTTGCCTCTGAAGCCGGTCAAAACCTCAGGAAGAATCTCTCTGAGAAGATTATGAGGATGATTGACAAGTCGGATAAGAGAGATCATACATTATTCGAATCCGAGACTCTCAAGGTGCACAAGGATACTCCTGTTTTCGATGGAGCGTTTTCCAATAGGTGCTACTCGGAATCCGTCAAGTATGCATTCATCAATTTCCGTTCAAAAGCAATGTCTGCAGGGAGATACAATCCTGACGAGGATAAAATATTGACAGATCAATGGGCGAGAATAATTGTCCATCTCCCATATGCCTTCCAGGCAAAAAGAATGTTCCCGGATGTCTTTCGCCATGATCGCAGAAATCTCCCCGTATGGGACGATATAGAATCTGAGATAGGCCCTGAACCTATCAGAGAAAACTTCCCGGAAGGAATAGCAGGCGATTCAGAGTTTGAGTCAGCAAACGACGGGTATCGCAGGATGATATCCAAGACAGACCAGTTCAAACAGTTCGTCGAGGAAAGGATTGAGAAGACTCAGAGGGCATCCTCTATGGTCGGAAATCAATACACGGGATCCATATTCCTCGCATTAATGTCTGCGTTGGAGTCCGATTTCAATGAGAACCAAGATATGAAAGGAAGCAGAATAGGGCTCTGCGGTTATGGTTCAGGAGCAAAGGCCAAGGTTTTCGAGGGAATAATCCAACCAGAATGGAAACATATCGCATCACGATTTTCATTATTCTCAAGAATCGATGACCGCCAACCGATAGACAAATCGATCTATGAGGCACTACATCGAGGTTCCAAAGGATCATCCGTAATTTCTCCTTCAGGAGAATTTGCTCTGATCTCAATAGGTGCAGAGGGGCATTTGGAAGGAGAGAGAAGATACTCCTGGGTTAATTAGTCCGAGTCATATTATACCATTAGAGCCGCGACTCAATACATGATCTGGCGATCTGGGCTTGTCGTGCTAATCATCCTCGTCGGAATCATGCCGGGCTGCGTGAGTAACGAAGATCCGGGCGGAACTGGCGATGCACAGAACCAACTTGAGACATCTAAAAACAAGATTTCCGCGGTGGATATCTCATACTACCCCCAGATATCCAAGTTCAATCATGCCTATTTCGATCGAAACGGGGATCAAGTTGATTTCATCGACTCTCTGATTCAGAATGGAGTCGATACGGTTAGGCTGAGAATATGGAACAACCCCTCTGACAATTCCTCTTCATTAGCTCAAGTTTCGGAATTCTCCGATTTACTAAAATCAAAGGGGTTGAAGATCTGGCTATGTCCACATTATTCCGATACATGGGCCGATCCAGGTCAACAAAAGACGCCTACTACCTGGGAGTCGCTTGATTTCGAAAGACTGAAAATCGAGGTGTATGAGTACACAAGATACATCGTCACAGAAATCGATCCAGATTTCATCCAGATAGGAAACGAAGTGAACAACGGGATGTTGTTCCCTCACGGCAACATCCACCACAACATGACTCAATTTCTTGAGATTCTTGAACAGGGATCCGATGGCGTGAGGGATAGCTCAGACAGAGCGAAAATAATACTTCATTTCGCGGGCCTCGAATCATCGTCCTTATTTTTCGATCAAGTCAAGCACATCGATTACGATGTGGCTGGAATCTCATACTACCCCCTCTGGCACGGGAAATCAATTGAAAATGTTGGCGATGTGCTAGAAAACCTAGCAAACAGTACCGGCAAAGAAGTCGTAATAGCGGAGACAGCATACCCTTTCACTCTCGATTGGAATGATTGGACAAACAATATCTTGGGCTCTGAAAATCAGTTGATCCTTCCAGAATACCCTGCAACACCTGAAGGGCAGAGGGATTTTCTTCATGATCTCAAGAAGCAGATTTTTGATGTCGATGGTGGAATCGGCTTTTGCTACTGGGGTGCAGATATGATTTCATGGGACGGTCCAGAATCTGAAAACGGATCCGTCTGGGAAAATCAGGCCATCTTCGACTTTGAAAACAAAGAACTCCCTGTCTTGATGGAGTTTAATCTGAGCCATTATCACGCAGAAGCGTGAGTGGATCTATGTCGTTAAATCCACAGGATGCCCCTCAGTCTGAATTTTTCGAGGATATCGATCTGTTAATCACAATCCTCTGTACCTCTTGTGTACCTTCATAGATTTGTGTGATTTTGGCATCTCTGAAGAATCGCTCTGCCGGGAAATCAGTAGTGTATCCGTACCCTCCAAGAACCTGGACAGCCCTCTCAGCAACCCACATGGCGGTATCCCCGGCCAACAGCTTGGCCATCGAGGCCTCAGTGGTATGCCTGGGGCCCCCTTCATGGTAGTGCTGTTGTTTTGCCCATGATGCTTTGTAGACGACCAATCTCGCAGCTGAAATCTTAGTCGCCATGTCTGCAAGATAATTCCCAATGGATTGGTGCCTCGATATCGGTTTCCCAAATGTCGTTCTCTGTTGAGCGTAATCCAATGCAGTTTCGTATGCCCCCTGCGCAATTCCGAGGGCCTGTGCAGCGATTCCTATCCTGGAGTTATCCAACGCGTTCATAGCGATGGGAAAACCCTCTCCTGCACCTCTGAGTACATTTCCAACAGGTACCTTGCAGTCCTTCAAAATCAAAGAGCAGGTATCGGAGGACCTGATACCCAGCTTATCTTCCTTCTTCCCGACAGAGAATCCGTCGAAACCCTTCTCCACTATGAAGGCCGTAGTGCCGCCATGGTTTCGAGATCCATATTCCGGATGACCGACATCCTTCGCGAATAGGACATATATCCCCGCACTACTTCCATTAGTCACCCACATTTTTTCTCCATTCAGCACGTAATGGGTCTCATCCTCGCTCAACTTCGCAGTGCAACTCATTGCAGCAGCATCGGTACCCGAACCAGCCTCTGAGAGGGAGTAGGCCCCGATCTCGCCTGCTGCCAAGCGAGGCAGATATTTCGATTTCTGATCTTCATTGCCGTGAATCGATATTGTAGCAGCGCACAGACCAACGTGCACACAAAACATGACTGAGAAAGAGGCATCCACTCTTGCGAGCTCTTCCACAACTATTGCCTCCGAGATATCATCGATAGGATTGCCCCCGTACTCCTCAGAGATAGTCATGGATTGTAGCCCAAGCTGGCAGAAGGATTCCCATTCGTCGAGTGGCGGACGTTGTTCTTTGTCCCGCAATGCAGCAGTTGGCGCAAGAACCTCCTCCGCGAAATCTCTAACCATCTGTCTGATCATGGCTTGCTCGTCTGTCTCTTGGAAATCCATATCCGCCCCAACTCCAAGAGTAAGCCCATGGTTGTTAATCCATCGTATTGGTGATGATACACAATATACAGAAGAGTCGAATAATTCAAGTTAAGATGGTTCGGCCCGCGAGTCGGATTGACATGGCCAGTGACGATGACATCGAGTTCAGTGTTGCGGAAGATAGGAGATATACGAAGGAGCACCTATGGCTCCAAGTTATCGATAAAGAAGAGGATGAAGACGGTAATGTGCAGACGTCCGTCAAAGTCGGAGTAAGCGAGTACGTCGCTGCGGTGTGGGGTGAATTCATTCGTGTCACCCTGCCAAATCTACAGGAGCTAGAGGGCTTCGATGATCCGTCGGATAAACCATCTGAGAAGAAATCCTCTTTCGAGGGCGAGTTGTCTGCTGAAGACATACTCGTCACATTGAGAACAAGTGATGACGTAGTTCTCGTAGACAGC
>TARA_B100001113_G_scaffold1182_2_pt1 | contig 16732 bp, 15 predicted proteins | sample TARA_B100001113 | Tara Oceans TARA_B100001113 (sample SAMEA2622402) | marine metagenome | biome: marine biome (ENVO:00000447); feature: deep chlorophyll maximum layer (ENVO:xxxxxxxx); material: "saline water (ENVO:00002010), including plankton (ENVO:xxxxxxxx)" | depth 50 m | reverse complement strand
TGCCGGTTCAAGTCCGGCCTCGGGTACCATATTTAGATAATTATGCTAAATACATCTGATCAAATAGCAACAGACATAGGTTTATAAGGAAAACTATATGATGAATATTTTATTCATTGGCGGAACTGGCTTTGTTGGTAAATCATTTATTAATTATATTAAGACTAATAATATTTTAGATGTTAGCCAAATTACAATTGTTGGAAGGTCTGTAGAATCTTTTTTAACTGACAATCCAGAATTTAGTCAGCTAGAAAATATAAAGTATGTTAGTGCTGACATTTTAAATGATATGACACAGCTTGAAGGTCATAACTTTTCTCATGTTGTTCATGCAGCAGCAGATGCAACAAATATTTCAAACTTAAAGCATATTGATAGATTTGATCAGATTGTAAATGGCACAAGGAATATATTGGAATTCGTAAGAAACAAATTACCTAATGCAAAGTTTTTATTTATTAGTTCTGGTGCAGTATATGGTCAGATGCCACCAAATATGAATCAGTTCAGTGAAGATTTTAATGGCAATACAAATAATTTAGAATCTCATAATGTTTATTCAATAGCAAAACAAACAGCTGAGCATTTATGTTCTATATATCACGATGAATATGGATTAAATATATCAATAGCAAGATGTTTTTGTTTTTCTGGCATTCATTTGCCATTAAATGTTCACTTTGCAATTGGAAATTTCGTTCAAAATGTTATCGATGACAAAGATATAATCATAAAGGGAGATGGGAAGTCAGTCAGGTCCTATCTTGATCAAGATGACATGTCAGAATGGATTTTAGAGATCTTAAGAAATGATAAATTTAACAAAACAACCTATAACATAGGATCAGAAGATAGTATTTCAATCAAAGAACTCGCTAATCTTATTATCGATGTATCAAATAAAGATTTAGATGTAGAAATACAAAATATTAATAGCATAGACCTTAAAAAATCTGTTTATGTTCCAAACTGTAAAAAAATTCAAGAACGCTTTGGGATAAGCCAAAAAATTTCTTTATCAGAATCAATTATTAAAATGATTAATCATAAATCATTATAAGGCTCAGTTAACATACTCTATTTGCAACTAGAAGAACATCTTATTATTGAAATAAACAGTTATGACTTAGCTATCAAGCATTTTTAAAACATTATTAATTAAATCTTCTTCACCCAAGTTATAAAAATCTCTTAAAAACTCTTGGCTACCAACAACTGATGAATAAATATCTTCTAACCCCATTCTTTTGAGCGACTTTGGATATATTTTATTATCAACACAGATTTCGCTAATTGCGGAACCAAGCCCACCTATTAAATTATTTTCCTCTAAAGTAATAACACCAGAATATTTTTCAAAGATCTTTGATATAGTCTCAAAATCTATAGACTTTAAGCTATGCACACTATAGACACCCAATGAAACCTTTTGTTTTTCAAGAATATGTGCTGCATTCATTGCAACTTTAGTTACACCTCCTGAACATAATATGGCAATATCTTTGCCATCACTTATTTTTCTTATTTTTCCATATTCAAATTTAGTGTCTAAGTTTAATTCGTGAATGTGAGGTGCTCTTTCAAGCCTCAAATAGCTAGGCTTATTTGAATTTGCCACATACTTTGTAGCTTCGATTGTTTCATAGTCATCACCAGGAGCAATTAGTTCAATATTTGGTAAAGCTCTCATAATGCTTAAATCCTCAGTAGCATGATGAGACATTCCTAATCCTCCATAACCAAATCCTCCTCCAATACTCACTATATTTACATTAGCATTATGATAACAAGCATCATTTCTAATTTGCTCAAGGCATCTCAATGTAGTGAAATTTGCTATTGAATATGTAAATACCTTATAGCCATTTAAGGCCATGCCTACGGCAATGCCCGTCATATTCTGTTCAGCAACACCAACATTTAGAAATTGTGAAGGGAATTTTTTAGCAAAATCATCTAAAACGCCATACCCCAAATCACCAGTGATTAAAAAAATATCTTTGTCATTTTTTGCTATCTTTGATAGTGACTCTATAAATGCATCTCTCACGATTTTATTCCTCTAATTCATTAAGGCCTTTCTCAAGCTCTTCTTCATTTGCGCTTTTATAATGCCAAACAACTTTATTTTCCATGAAGCTAATTCCTTTACCTTTTATAGTATTTGCAATTATAAATTTTGGCTTTGAGGTATTTTTATTAATAGATTTCTTTAATTCATCATGATTATGACCATCAATATCGATAACATTCCAACCAAAAGATTTTATTTTGTCTTTTAGAGGCTCTAGATTTAATGTTTCTTTAACAGTCGTTAGACTTTGGAGCTTATTGTAATCAACAATGCATGTTAAGTTATCTAGATTATGATGCGGGGCAAATAATATTGCTTCCCAATTTGATCCTTCATCAAGCTCACCATCACTTAGCAATGCATATGATTTAAAGTTAAGAGATTTTCTTTTTGCTGCAAGTGCAAACCCACATGCTACAGATAATCCGTGCCCAAGAGATCCTGTTGAAAATTCAACTCCAGGAACTCCCTTGTGAGAAACATGACCACTAAGTATTGATCCATCTTGATAATGAGTATCTAAAATTTCTTTTGAAAAGTATCCTAGCTCTGCAAGAACAGCATATACTGCAGCTCCTGCATGTCCTTTACTTAAAATGAATCTATCTCTTTTTGGATCAAGAGGATTCTTTGGATTTACATTAATGTTTGAATAGAGCACAGCTAAAATATCTGCAATAGATAGTGCAGAACCCACATGAGAGCTTTTACCCTTACTGGTCATTCTGAGAACATGTTTTCTTATATTTTTTGCTAGTTCAATAGTTTTCAATTACACACCTAAAGTTAAAATAACTTTAAAAAATATTTTCTTTATTTACCATTTAACCCAGGGCGCTTTGTCTGATGAGTGCAAATCTTCAAGAATTGTTCTTTCCCTAATGGTATCCATTGGTTGCCAAAACCCATGATGTTTATAAGAGTTTAATTGTTTTTCATTTGTAATAGTTTTCAGGGGATCTTCTTCCCACGGCATATCATCACCTTCAATATATTTAAATACCCCAGTTTCAAGAACAAAAAAACCACCATTTATCCATGTCTGACCTTTTTTAGGTTTTTCATCAAATTTAACTACATTTCCACTTTCATCGATGTCTAGGACTCCAAATCTACCTGGAGGATTAACAGCTGTGACTGTGGCTAATTTTTTAGAGGATTTATGGTTTTTAATAACATCAGTAATATTAACATCACCAACACCATCACCATATGTAAAACAGAAAGTTTCACCAGGATTAATATATTTTTCAATTCTTTTTAATCTGCCGCCAGTTTGAGTAGATTGACCAGTATCAACACATTTTACAGACCAGTCCTCTGCGCTATTATTTGATAGTTTAAAATCATTCTCTGATAATTTAAATTCAATATTGGAGTTATGAAGCGCATAATTATAAAAATATTCTTTAATATAGTAACCTTTGTAGCCACAGCAAATTATAAAATCTTTAATACCATGAGATGCATAAATTTTCATAATATGCCACAGGATAGGTTTGCCACCAATTTCAACCATAGGTTTAGGCTTATCGTATGTTTCTTCAGATAATCTTGTACCTAATCCACCAGCTAAAATTACAGCTTTCATATTTTTAATACCCCAATTTGATTCATATTTTAAAGCAATAAATACAAATATGTAATTTTTATTTATTGCTTTAAAATAAATAACTTCTTAATATTTTTTTTTGATTTATAATTGGACACATTAAAACTACTTAAAAAGGTGAAAAATGGAAGAATTTATTAGAGTTCCTTATGGTTCTACTGTTCATGGTGAAGAGGAAATAGATGCAGTTATAAATGTACTAAAAACTACCACTCAGATGTCAAAGAATGTAAGGGAGTTTGAGTCAAAAGTTGCTGCAAAGTATTCTAAAGATTATGGAATTATGGTTAACTCTGGCTCTTCTGCCTTATATTTAAGTATAGAATCATTAAATTTACCCAAGGGATCAGAAGTAATTACCCCGGCCTTAACTTTTGGAACAACAGTTGCGAGTATAGTAAACAATAAATTAGTTCCTGTTTTTGTTGATGTTAAACCAGATACGTATTGTATTGATGAGACTCAAATAGAATCAAAAATTACTAAAAATACTAGCGCAATTGTTGCACCTGACCTGATGGGCAACATATGTGAGTGGCCATATATAAGAGAATTAGCAGACAAACATAACTTAAAAATCCTAGTTGATTCTGCAGATACAATTGGAGCAACATATGATGGAATTTCCACCGGAAGTTTTGCTGATGTCGTAATAACTAGTTTTTATGGTTCTCATATCATTAACGGAGCTGGAAATGGAGGAATGATTGCTACATCTGATAAGGAATTAGCCGATAAGTGTAGCTTGCTTAGATCCTGGGGCAGAAGCTCTTCTTTGTTTGTCGAGAGTGAGGCAATTGAAAATAGATTTAATATTCAGTTAGAAGGAATTCAATATGATTCAAAATTTGTTTTTGAAGAACTTGGATATCAGCTTGAACCATCAGAAATAAGTGCAGCTTTTGCTTTAGTTCAATTTAAAAAATTAGATCAAAACATGGAACTAAGAAATAAACATTTTGACTCTCATTTAGAATTTTTATCAAAATATAGTGAATTCTTTTCTTTGCCAATTCAAAATCCTAAAGCTTATACATGCTGGCTAGCATTCCCAATGATTGTTAACGAAAGTGCTCCATTTAATAGAACAGATATGCAGATTTTTCTTGAAAAAAGAAATATACAAACAAGAGTTGTTTTTACCGGAAATGTGCTTCGTCAACCAATGATGAAAAATGTAAATTATGTTGGGAATCCAGATGATTTTATTAATGCTGACAGAGTTATGAAACAAGGAATACTTCTTGCTTGTCATCATGGACTTACTGATGAAATGATCAATCATCTGTATGAGAGCATTGAACTATTTATATCGCAATATAAATAATATTTTTCAAATGCCAATTAATGTAGATATTTTTTTATTTGCTCTATCGTAAATTCACTTATTTCATTTTTTAAATAAAAATTTTCATACCAAAGTGATGTTTCTTTTACGCTTATATCAATATCCATTGAAGGCTCCCAACCCAAAATATTTTTTGCTTTATTTGAATCCAATCTTAATATATTTGATTCAGGCAGATGCTCATTGCTATCTATTTTTATTGTTGAATTACACGAACCCCAATTAGCAATAAATTTTTTAGCAAGTGTCTCCACATCTATTTCATTATCTTCTGATGGACCAAAATTGAATGAATTAAATACTTCCTCTTTTTGATCGTTGTATATCGCAAGTTTTAAATAACCATTTATAACATCAATTACATGTTGCCATGGTCTTATAGCTTTAGGGCTTCTGATAAGAATATCTTTATTTTTTGAAATAGATTCAACTATATCTGTAATAATTCTATCTTTTGCCCAATCACCACCACCAATAATATTTCCTGCTCTTGCGGTACATAACTTTAATTTATTAAATGAAAGGGCATGTGATTTTGTTAGTATTTCTGTACATGCTTTAGATGCGCTGTATGGATCTTTTCCTCCCATAGGATCTGATTCTATAAACCTTTGTCCATGCTCTTCATTTTCGTAACATTTATCAGTGGTAATACATACAAGGTTTATATTCCTGTCTAAAAATTTACAAGACTCAAGCACATTTAATGTACCAATAACATTAGTATTAAAGGTCTCTATAGTCCTTACATAACTCTCTCTTACTAATGGCTGTGCGGCTAAATGAAAAACAATGTCTGGAGAAATTTCTTTTATAGCAGAAGATAAATTATCGTAATCACATATGTTTATGTATTTTTGATTTATTTTTTTTTCAAGGCCTAATAATTCAAATAAGTTTGGGGAAGTATTAGGTTCAAGACTAATACCATATAATTTTGCTTGCATTTCATGCAAAGTCAATGCAAGCCAAGAGCCTACAAAGCCGGAAGACCCTGTAATAAGAATCTTTTTGTTTTTATAAAATTCTTGCAAAATATACTTATAATTTGAATAGCTTTTAAAAGGTTTTTATTGGCCTTTCAAAAACCTATTTTTTAAAAATCATTATAATACATACTATTCAATATAAATTATTTTATTTTTTGAGCTGATAAAAAAACAAGTTGAATGCGAAAAAATGTATAATCATCCAATGAATAACACCAATAATATAAACAATTTAAATAATCACGGTGATGAAATAGATTTACGTAAGCTTTTTAGAGTCATTTGGGATGGTAAAAAACTTGTGATAGCCGTAACAACTGGATTTGCAATAACAGCTTTAGTGATTAGCTTAGTTTTACCAAATGTTTATCAATCAAAAGCATTATTAAGCGCAGTCGACTCTCAAGGTGGATCAGGCTCAACATCTCAAGGCATTGGTGGGGTTGCGCGTCTAGCAGGAATCAATCTTTCATCTTCTTCTGCTGGAAACGTAGATAAGGCATTAGAAAAGATTAAAACTCTTAGTTTTTTTGAAGACAATATCTTACCTAATATTTTTCTTCCAGATCTAATGGCTATAAAAAGATGGGACGCTTCAACAAATACTATAAGTTATGATAAAAATGCTTATAACGAAAAAACTAAAACTTGGGGGTCTGGCACTAAAGATTCATCATCAATAGGCCCAAGTTCTCAAAAAAGCTTTTTGAAGTTCCATAGCCAGCTTAATGTTTCTGATAATGTTAATGGTTTTGTAACGATATCTGTGAAACATCAATCACCTCATATTGCAAAAGCATGGGCAGAGTTGGTTGTAGATCAGATAAATCTTTTTTTTAGAGCAAAAGATAAGCTAGAAGCTCAAGCTGCAATGGATTTTCTAAATGTCCAGATGGCACAAACAAGTTATAGTGAAATAAATGAAGTAATTGCACAGTTAATTCAAAAGAAAATGGAGCAACTAACTTTAATAGAAGCAAGTGAATTTTATGTCTTTTCTTATTTAGATCCACCCAAGGTAATGGAAAAAAAGGTAGAACCCAATCGATCATCAATATGTATTTTGGGAACAATTCTTGGAGCACTTCTTGGAATTTTAATTGTTATTACCCGCGAATTTTTCAAAGTTAAGAATAATTAATAGGAATACTATATGTTTTTGATTAAAAATTTATAACTTATAAAACATAAACCAATTGATAGTTGCTAAAATCAAACCTTTTCCTATTAAATATATGGAGATTTTGTTTATAAGATTTATATAAATACTTATTTAAATTATGTTCAAAATTATAAAAGAACTTTTATATCTTCTTACCCCAAGTCAGCGTAAACGGTTTTATGTGCTTCAAATTTTCGTAGCAATTATGGCTGTTTTAGAAATTTTTGGTGTTGCTTCCATGATTCCATTTATGGCTGTTGTAGGTGACATGAGCCAACTACAAGAAGATACCCCAATCGCTCAAATTTATAAATCAAGTGGCATAACTTCGGAATCACAATTTGTATTTATACTTGGCGTATTTGTTTTATTAGCATTAACAATTTCAACAATAATTTCAATGTTTACTATATGGAAACTATCAATATTTGCACATCAAATTGGTACAGAGCTAGCTGATAGACTCTACACTCATTACCTAAAACAGGGTTGGTTATTTCATGCATCTGGAAGTAGCGCGCAATTAACAAAAAAAATTGCAACTGAGACAACCAGAGTAACAGCAAATATTTTGGTACCACTAATGCATATAAATTCAAAGATTTTACTTGTTTTTCTATTGAGCTTAAGCATCTTTATCTATAACCCAAAAGTTGCAATGATTGGAATTAGTATTTTTATAGCTACTTATATTATTCTTTTTAGAATTGTGAGAACGCGTTTGGCTAGTTTTGGTAAAGCTACATCAGATGTAACTGAACAGCGCTTCCGTCTTATGAATGAAGGTTTTGGAGGCATTAAAGATGTATTGTTATTAGGTAGAGATGCTGATTTTATTGGACGTTTTAATAAAACAGGAAACATTCTAGCTTATAGTCTAGGAACAACCAATGCAATAATTCAAATACCTCGCTATCTTGTAGAATTAATTGCTTTTGGTTCTATTATATTGCTCATCCTATACTTAATGGTCAGTTATGAAGCAAACCTTGGGATTATATTACCAATACTCTCTATTTATGCTGTCGGAGCAATAAAGCTTTTACCAGCTTTTCAACAAATTTATGGCAGTATTGGGGTGATTAAAGCAAATTTAGCTGCTTTTGATTCTATTCGAGAGGACTTAAATAACTCATTTCGTGTGGAGCCGAAAAAGCAAATAATTGAAAAAAAATATCTTAATCCCAAACAACAGATATCCCTTGAAAACATTGCCTTTACATATCCCAACAAAGAAGAGCCAACCCTAAATCAATTAAGCATGACAATACCTGCAAATAGTGTGATTGGTGTAGTCGGCCCCTCTGGAGCAGGAAAATCGACACTAATAGATATTTTTCTTGGTCTTATTGAACCCCAAGAAGGACAACTAATTGTTGATCATACAATTATTAATAGTCAAAATCGAAGATCATGGCAAAACTCTATTGGTTTTGTAGCTCAAAGTATTTTTTTATCAGAAGGAACCATTGCTGAAAATATTGCATTTGGTATTTCTCATGATCAAATAGATCTAGAACAAGTTCAAAAAGTTATTAAACTTGCTTATCTTGATGAATTTATCCAGACTCTTAATGATGGCGTCGATACAAGGGTTGGGGAGCGAGGAGTGCAACTTTCCGGTGGCCAACGTCAGCGAATAGGAATTGCTAGAGCCTTGTATCATAAAGCAGAAGTAATAGTATTTGATGAAGCAACTAGCTCTCTTGATGGCGTTGCTGAAAAAATGATTATGGATGCCATTCATGATTTTAGTGGGCAAAAAACAATAATCTTGATCGCTCACCGTTTAAAAACCGTACAAAAATGCGACAAGATATTTTTTATTAATAATGGAAAAGTTGATGATCAAGGCACTTATCAAGAACTCTTAGAAAATAATGAGCACTTTAAAAATATGGCAATGCATGCATGAGGATATGTAAAAAGTATGAATATAGAAACAGTACTAGATTTAATTGGAAGAGATAAGGAACTTTTTGAAAATGACATATATGAATACAAACAAAGACTCCTAGAAATAGTTTCCTCGTCATCATTTCTTGTAATTGGAGGCGCCGGATCGATAGGTCAAGCAGTTGTAAAAGAAATATTCAAACGAAATCCAAGCAAGCTCCATGTAGTTGACATTAACGAAAATAATTTAACAGAACTAGTTAGAGATATTAGAAGTTCTCATGGTTATATTGAGGGTGATTTTAGCAATTTTACTTTAGATATTGGCTCAAAAGAATACGATGCATTTATTGAGTCAGATGGTAAATATGATTACGTTTTAAATTTATCTGCGTTAAAGCATGTTCGTAGTGAAGAAAATCCTTTTACCTTAATGAGAATGATAGATGTCAATATTTTCAATACGGATAAGACAATCAAACAAGCTATTAAAAACTCTACTAAAAAATATTTTTGTGTGAGCACTGATAAGGCAGCTAATCCAGTAAATATGATGGGCGCCAGTAAAAGGATTATGGAGATGTTCTTAATGCGTAGATCAAAAGATATTAAAATATCTACAGCAAGATTTGCTAATGTAGCTTTTAGCGATGGTTCTTTGCTTCATGGTTTTAATCAAAGAATTCTTAAAAGGCAGCCAATTGCTGCACCAAATGATGTTAAGCGTTACTTTGTCACTCCAAAAGAAAGTGGAGAACTTTGTTTAATGAGTTGTATATTTGGAGAAAATAGAGATGTTTTTTTTCCGAAACTAAATGAATCTCTTCATCTTATATCTTTTTCTGACATTGCCATAAAATATCTAAAATTTAGAGGTTATGAAGCTTACTTGTGTGATTCTGAAGAAGAGGCAAGAGAGCTAATTAATACTCTACCTGATCAGGGAAAATGGCCATGCTTATTTACTGAAAGTGATACAACCGGAGAAAAAGATTTTGAAGAGTTTTATACGAGCAGAGAAAAACTTGATATGGATACATTTGAGAATTTAGGCGTAATAAAAAACGAATCAAAGTATGATGAAAATCAATTAAATAATTTTGAAGATGCAATTAATAATATAAAAAATAGCAGTAGTTGGAGTAAAAAATCAATCGTAGATGAATTTTTTAAGATGATTCCTGGGTTTAAATACATTGATAATGGAAAATATCTTAATGGGAAAATGTAATGTTTAAAAATATTATTGATTTTATAAAGGAAACATATAAATCAAAAGATTTTATTCCTTTGCATGAACCAAGATTTTTTGGCAATGAAAAAAAATATATTAACGACTGCATTGATACAACTTATGTTTCATCAGTAGGTAGATATGTAAATATATTTGAAGAGGAAATTGCAAAATATACGGGTGCAAAATATGCAGTTGCAACTAGCAACGGAACTTCAGGATTGCATATATCTCTTATACTTGCTGATGTTTGTCAAAACAATGAGGTTATCACTCAGTCACTGACCTTTGTTGCAACTTGTAATGCTATCAGTTATTGCGGCGCTCAACCTATATTTGTTGATGTTGACAAAGACACCATGGGCTTATCACCAACCTCATTAGAATACTTTCTTAAAGAGAATACATCTATTAAAGACAATCAATGTATAAATAATAAAAGTGGCAAAGTCATAAAAGCTTGCGTCCCGATGCATACTTTTGGTCATCCATGCAGAATAGAGGAAATTAAAGAAATTTGTGACAAGTATAATATTTTTCTTATTGAAGACGCTGCTGAAAGTGTTGGTAGTATTTATAAGGATAAACATACTGGGACCTTCGGGGAATTAGGAGTTATGAGCTTTAATGGAAATAAAATAATTACAGCAGGCGGCGGTGGTTGTGTTATTACAGATAACAAATCACTTGCAAATAAAGCTAAACATTTAAGCACAACTGCTAAAGTGCCTCATAAATGGGATTTTAATCATGACATGATAGGATACAATTATCGTATGCCAAACATAAATGCAGCTTTATTAGTTGCTCAACTTGAAAATTTAGACGATTTTATACAAAACAAACGTAAGCTAGCCAATAAATATAAAGAATTTTTCAAATCACAAGAATATGATTTTTTTAAAGAGCCGCCTCAATGCAAATCAAATTATTGGTTAAACACCCTTATCCTTAATGATAAAAAACAATTAAATAAATTTTTAGAAGAAACCAACTCTAACAATGTAATGACTCGCCCAATTTGGAGAATGATGCATGAACTTCCAATGTTTCAACATGCTCAATGTGGTGACTTAACCAATTCAAAATGGTTAAATGATCGTGTCGTCAATATACCTAGCAGCGTAGTGATGTAAATTATGTTGTTTGATATGGAAGATATTACCAAAATAGAACATGAAAAACATTGAAGACATAACCGTAAAAGAATCGATTTCTATACTAGAAGTTATGAAGATTATTGATGAAAGTTCAAAGCAAATCGCTATTGTTATTGATGAGAATAATAAATTATTAGGAACAATAAGTGATGGAGATATCAGAAGGGCTCTTTTAAAAAATATACCTTTAACGGAATCAGTTAAGGAAATATATTTTAAAACACCAACAGTAGCTAGCATTAATGACTCTAGAGAAGAAATTATTAATATCTGCAAAGTTAAGAAAATTCATCAAATACCAATAGTAGATTCGAAAGGTAACTTGGTAGGGTTAGAAATACTTGATGAGTTAATTTCAAAGGAAAAAAAATTGAATAAAGTTGTCTTAATGGTTGGAGGTCTTGGAACTAGACTTCAGCCACTCACAGAAAATATACCAAAGCCTATGTTAGAGGTTGGAAACAAGCCCATTCTTCAAACAATAGTAGAAAAATTTGCTGAGTATGGTTATTTAGATATTGTTATGTGTATAAATTATAAATCTCATGTTATTAAAGACTATTTTGGTGATGGAGCAGAATTTGGAGTAAATATTGAGTATGTCTCAGAAAAGGATCGAATGGGAACAGCAGGGGCATTAAGCCTTTTGAAAGATAAACCCCAAGAACCATTTTTTGTAATGAATGGTGACTTGCTTACAAACGTAAACTTTGAACATCTTCATGATTTTCATATATCAAATAATTCTATTGGTACAATGTGTGTGCGAGATTATGACTTTCAAGTACCTTTTGGAGTGGTAAGTATTAAAGATACTAAAATACTCTCTATTGATGAAAAACCAAAGCATAAATTCTTTGTAAATGCAGGTATTTATATGTTTGACCCAGAAATACTAGACTATATCCCAAAAAATGAATTTTATGATATGCCGACTCTTTTTAAAAAGCTTATAGATAAAAATAAAAAAGTTATCTCATTTCCTCTAAGAGAGTACTGGTTAGATGTTGGCCGAATCGAAGAATATGAGAAAGCTAACCTAGAATATCCTAAAGAATTTTAATGCATCAAAATAAAACTTTTTTAGCCATTATTCCTGCTAGAGGCGGAAGCAAAAGATTACCACGAAAGAATATTCTTGATTTATCTGGAAGGCCAATGATTTCCTGGAGCATCGATGCTGGATTAAAAAGTAAATATATAGACAAAGTAGTAGTATCAAGCGATGATGATGAAATTTTAGATATAGCCAAAAAATTCAAAGCAGAAACCGTTAAAAGACCAGGAGAACTTGCTAGTGATATTGCTACTTCAAATGATGTTGTTAAACATGCATTAGAAAACATTGAGGAGCATGATTATATTGTGTTACTTCAACCAACAAGCCCACTTAGAAATTATAAACATATTGATGAAGCAATTAAGCTCTTAGAAAAAAAAAGTGCTGATGCAATTATTAGTGTATGTAAAACAGATCATTCGCCTCTTTGGAGTAACACTTTGCAAGAAGATGGTGAAATGGGATCTTTCATAAAAGATGATGTTATAGACAAGAGAAGCCAAGATTTAAAAGATTATTATAGATTAAATGGGGCTATTTATATTTGCAAAACAGACAATTTTTTAAAAGAAGAAACATTTTTTTTAAAAGAAAACATATATGCCTATATTATGGATAAAGAAAGTTCTATAGATATTGATGAAGAGATAGATCTAACAATTGCAAATGTTCTGGCCTCAGGTATTGTCGACAAGGATTCATAGATGATAATAAAAGATTGGAAAAGAGTGCTTGGCTCAATGAATTATTTTTTAAAACTAATGTTATTTAAAAAAAATTTTGATGTAGTTTTTGTAAGCTCTACTTCTTTTAATAGAGGAGAAAATGGCGAGAATGTTTTATTTAAGCCAATGATTGAATGTTGTAAAAAAAATAACTTAACTTATGTAATATTTGAGGATACACATTTTAAATCTCATATTGATTTTAAATTAACTGAGAATTCGATTTCATTTGATTTTATATTAATTATTCAAATTATATTAAAGAAAATATATAACTTAATATATAAGAAGCCTATTTCATTAGATGAAAAATACTTCCAAGACTTAAAAGTTTCAAAAATTTTAAAAAAATTGTTTTTTAGAAAATTTAATTCAAAAATTTACATTACGCTTATATGGAACAACGTTACACTTTGGAGATGCATTAATCCATCTGCAAGTGTTGTTGATTATCAACATGGTTACATCTATGACGGAGAAGAAGAGTTCATGAAGGATGGTCGTCCTCCAAGAGTAAAATCAGATAATAATGTTGAAGCATTAGTTCACGGAGATAGGTACAAGAATATATTAATTAATAATGATAAGTCAGGTTTTTATAATGAAAATAATGTAATTACGGTTGGTTTAAACAAACCTTCATACTCTAAAAAAATTTATTCAGAAGTTAATAGGAAAATACTTTTTACTCTTCAGTTAGTTGATGATTTTGATAAAGAAATAAATGAACGTTATGTAAAGACCATTGAAAAACTTATTGATAATAATTCTGAATATTTGTTATCGAATAATTATGAAATTATTTTTAAACACCATCCAAGATATGTTTCAGAAAATTGTCCAAAGATAAACATAACTCAAAACTTTGTAAGTTTTGATGACAAAACACCATTATCAGAGTTATTCAGTAAAGTAAGTCTTCATATGACCTTTCACTCTACCTCTGTTTTTGATGCAGCTTCAATTGGATTGCCAACAATACTTGTTGATATGCATGAATCATTTTCGCCTGATGAAATGTTCTTGAATCAGTATCAATACCCTTGCAATGATTTAGTTATAAAAGATTACAAGAACTTTAAACAAATATTAAAAAATATAAATAATGAAAAAATTTATAATCATTATTGTGATGATGTATATAAATGGTCAAAAGAGTTTTATCATGATTTTGATGAAGAAGCCTTTACAAATTTTTTATTAGATAGAATTAATAAACACAACTAGACAAATGCTTAAAAGTTCTATCAAGACAAGCAAAACAAGCATAATCATCACAACATTTAATGATGCTGAATATCTTAAAAGATCATTACCTTCAGTCATAAATCAAACTTTAAAACCATTAGAAATAATTATTATTGATGACGGTTCTGATAATGATGATGCCAGACTCATTATAAATTCGTTTAAGAGCATTACTGATATACCTTTAGTATTCAAAAAAAAATCAAACGGCGGTCCATCAAGTGCCAGAAATGTTGGAATTAAATTAGCAAATGGTAAATTTATTCTATTTATTGATTCTGATGACGAATTATTACCAAATTCAATAGAGTGGCGTCAGGAAAAATTAGAGTCGCTGGGAGAAGATTATGCTTCAATTTTTTGCAGTAGAACCGAATGTTTAAAAAATAAAAAAAGTACCATCATAGAAGTGCCTGATTTTAATGGTAAGTTAAATGTTTGTCTTGTCGGTCGTAATAAGGGCATTCCTGGACAAATAACCAATCATCTATTTAGAAAAAAAATTCTACTTGAAGTTAATGGATATGATGAACTTTTGAAATTTAATGAAGATTTTGAATTAATTCTACGCATTGCAAAGAAATCTATGTTTTATGGAGTCAATCAAGTTGGCTTTATACAACACATTCGAGAAGATTCCTGGAGTAAATCTGATCCATATATTGCCTTTGAAGGAGTAGAATTATTTCTTGAAACAGCTTTAAATAAAAAACTATTACCTTTTTATGAAATTGAGCAAAGAAGAAAAGAAAATAGACTATCTTTAGTTAAAAAGCTATTAGCTAGAAGAATTAGATGGAATGAAGTGATTCCATACATAGATCAAGCATTTGATATAATTAAACCGCAAAATGCAAAAGAGTACATATTATTTTTTTTGAATAAAATATTAAAAAAACTTTAATATTCTGGTCTATAGCAAGCAATTTATATTTAGGTCTTTATCTTAAATATATAAATTTAGACTATTCAAAGAAACAGAAACAAATGCAAATTTTACATATTATTACAGGATTAGGAAAAGGCGGTGCTGAAACACTTTTATGTAATCTATGCCAATTTGACAGTGATCATAAACATACAATTATTTCCTTGTCCGATCTTGAAGGATCTAAGTCGATTATTAATAAACCAAATGTTTCTTTGTATTCGCTAAATTTTTTAGAAGGAAAAATAAAACTATTTGGCCTATTTAAGCTTTTCAAGCTTATAAAAAAAATAAAGCCAGATGTTGTTCAAACCTGGATGATTCATGCTGATTTAGTTGGAGGAATAGTAGCTAGATTGGCTGGAATTAAGAATGTTTTTTGGGGTGTTCATCACACCATTTTAATACCAGGAAAAGTTAAAGCATCAACAATTTTCATTTTAAAAATTAATGCCTTTCTTTCAAATATCATTCCAAAAAAAATTATTTACTGTGCAGAAAAATCAAGAGAAGCGCAAGAATCAATTGGTTTTAATAAGTCAAAAGGAATTGTGATACAAAATGGCTATGATATTAAGAATTTCTTTCATAGTGACTCTTTGAGAACAGATTTTCGCAATGAACTTAATATTCCTAAAAACAGTTTTGTTATAGGTCACGTTGGCAGCAATGATCCTTTGAAAGATCAAAATACTCTAATAGAAGCTCTCGCGCTTATAGATCAAAAACAATTTAATTTTATCGCTATACTAGTTGGAAAGAATCTTGACAATAATAACAATGATTTGGTTTCTATGATTAAGGAAAAAGGCTTAAGCGGACGTATTCATTTGAAGGGTATAAGGAGCGATATATCTGCGGTAATGAATGGAATAGATTTATTTATGCTTTCATCGGTATCCGAAGCTTTCCCAAGTGTTTTAAATGAATCTATGGCTTGTGGTACGCCATGTGTAACAACTGACGTTGGAGATGCGGCTATTATTGTAGGTAATACCGGATGGATAGTTAGACCTAAAGATCCTAAAGCTTTCGCTAATGCATTAACTCAAGCCATGAAAGAAAATCAATCTAATAACGAACTCTGGTTAAAAAGAAAAGATAATTGTCGTAAAAGAATTGTAGAAAACTTTAGTCTTGAAAAAATGGTAAAAAAATATAAACAAGCGTGGCTAGGTGAATAGTAATAAGAAATTAACTAAAATTAATGTTTTTTTTGACAGAGGAAGCCATTAAATGTTTATTTATGATATTGCAAACGTGCTAGCAATATTCATTGTTATTTTTATTACG
>TARA_B100001113_G_scaffold906_1_pt1 | contig 16780 bp, 16 predicted proteins | sample TARA_B100001113 | Tara Oceans TARA_B100001113 (sample SAMEA2622402) | marine metagenome | biome: marine biome (ENVO:00000447); feature: deep chlorophyll maximum layer (ENVO:xxxxxxxx); material: "saline water (ENVO:00002010), including plankton (ENVO:xxxxxxxx)" | depth 50 m | reverse complement strand
GGAAGCAAATACGACTATTCATACATTCAAATTAATTAAACTTTAAATTTTTTTTGCTATGCTTGCATAGGAATTAATTTAGTATATTGTCTTTATATTCTATAAAATGAAAGACAAGAAAGCAAGGATTGATTTAACTGAGTATAAATTAAGAAGCACATGGAGTTCCATAAAAAAAATGTATCATGAAGAAGCAAAAAAATATGGAGGCACACATGCAATTGGCTTTACTCTTTTAAGTATTCATCCAAAAAATGGCACTCCATCAACTTCTATAGGACCTATTATGGGAATGGAAGCTAATAGTTTTTCTAGAATATTAAAGATAATGGAGGAAGAAAAATTAATATTAAGAAAGTCTAACCCAAATGATAAAAGAGGGGTTTTAATTTTTCTTACAAAAGATGGCTTAATAAAAAGAGAGATTACAAAGCAAAAAGTAATAAAATTTAACACACTAGTTAATAATAATGTTACAAAGAAAAATATGGATATATTTTTAAAAACTGCTGAAACTATTAAAAAATTAGCTTCTAAAGAAAATGTTTTTGAATAATGAAAAATAGAAACATAAATAAGGTTGCTGTTATTGGTTCTGGTATAATGGGTAGTGGAATAGCTTGTCATTTTGCCAATATAGGTAAAGAAGTATTATTACTTGATATTATACCAAATGAACTTTCCGATATAGAAATTAATAAAAATCTTACATTAGAAGATAAAGTTGTTAAGAACAGAATTGTTAATGACTCATTAGTAAAAGCAATAAAATCAAAACCTTCTCCTTTATATCATAAAAATTTTAAAACAAGAATAGAGACTGGGAATTTAATAGATGACATACATAAAATATCAGAAGCTGATTGGATAATTGAAGTAGTTATAGAAAATCTTGAAATTAAAAATCAAGTTTTTTCAGAAATTGAAAAACATAGAAAACCTGGGACTATTATTACTTCAAATACTTCTGGAATACCAATTAAATTTATGAATAGTGACAGAACAGAGGATTTTCAAAAACATTTTGCTGTAACACATTTTTTTAATCCTCCTAGATATCTAAAATTGTTTGAAATTATTCCTGGCCCTAATTGCAAAGACGAAGTTGTAGAATTCCTGAAATTATTTGGTGAAAAATTCTTAGGCAAAACGTCTGTATTAGGCAAAGACACGCCAGGATTTATTGGTAATAGAATTGGGAATTTTGGGATACAAGACCTTTTTCACAATATTAAAGAATTAGATATTTCAGTAGAAGATTTAGACATGCTAACTGGTCCACTTATTGGAAGACCTAAATCTGCTACTTTTAGAACAGCAGATCTTGTTGGAATTGATACTTTATGCAGAGTAAGTGATGGAATTTATGAAAATTGTCCTGAAGATGAGTGTAGAAATGTTTTTGTTGCTACAGATTTTCTAAAAGATATGCTAGAAAAAAATTGGCTTGGAGATAAAACTGGTCAAGGTTTTTATAAAAAAACGAGAGATAAAAATGGGAAGAGGGAGATTCTTGTTCTGGATATTAAATCTATGGAATATAGAAAAATGAGTAAAACAAAGTTTGATATTGTTGGTAAAGCTAAGGCAATTGAAAACACATTAGAAAGATTTAAATTTTTAATTAGCGGAGATGATAAAATAAGTGAGTTTTATCGAAAAACATTAGCTGGACTATTTTCATATGCACAAAATAGAATTCCTGAAATATCAGATGATATATACAGCATTGATGATGCTGTAAAAGCAGGTTTTGGATGGGAGAATGGGCCGTTTGAAGTATGGAATTTTATCGGTGTTCAAGAAGGTATTGATCTGATGAAATCCTATAATAAAAAACCTGCAAAATGGGTAGAAGAATTAGTTAATTCAGATAATAATGGTTTCTATAATATTAAAAATGGTTTTACTTATTATTATGATATATATGAAAAGAAGCATCTAATTAAGCCAGGTCAAGAATCATTTATAATTCTGGATAATATTAGAAAATCTAATCTTGTTTGGGAGAATGAAGAATTTGTTATAGAAGATCTAGGTGATGGTATTCTAAATGCTGAATTTAGATCAAAAATGAACTCAATAGGGGAAAATGTCTTGCTAGGCATAGATAAAGCCATTGATTTAGCTGAAGAAAATTTTCAAGGACTTGTAATAGGAAATCAAGCAGCTAATTTTTCTGCTGGAGCAAACTTAGCAATGATACTTATGGCTGCTGCAGAACAAGAATATGATGCAATAAACTCTTCTATCAAAAAATTTCAGGAAACAACGATGCGCTTACGATATAGCAATATTCCTACCATTGCTTCAGTTCAAGGCATGAGTCTAGCAGGTGGTTGCGAAGTTTTAATGCATTGTGATAAAACAATTGCAAATTCAGAAACCTACACAGGCTTAGTTGAAGTTGGTGTTGGCTTAATTCCAAGTGGTGGTGGAACAAAAGAAATGGCACTAAGAGCTTCAAATAAATACAATAAAAATGATGTTGAACTAAATATCCTTCAAGAATATTTTCTATCAATTGGAATGGCTAAAGTCTCTACTTCTGCTTATGAAGCTTATGACTTGGGTATATTCACTAAAGGAAAGGATGTAATTGTGATGAATAATAATAGTCAAATTGCAATAGCAAAAAGTCATGCAAGAATTATGGCTGAATCAGGCTATGTTCCTCCTTTGCGAGAAAAAAATATTAAAGTTTTAGGAAAGCAAGCATTAGGAATGTTTCTTGTTGGAACTCATTCCATGGAGTCAGCAAATTACATAAGTGAATTTGATAAAAAAATTGCTAATAAGTTAGCATATGTAATGGCTGGAGGAGACCTTTCAGAACCTACAATGGTCAGTGAACAATACCTATTAGATCTTGAAAGAGAAGCCTTTCTAAGCCTTTGTGGAGAAAGAAAAACACTAGAAAGAATTCAGCACATGCTAACCAAAGGGAAACCTTTAAGAAATTAATAACAATATGAATACTGCGTATATTATTTCAGCACACAGAACTGCGGTTGGCAAAGCTCCTAGAGGACTTTTTAGGTTTAAAAGACCAGATGAACTAGCTGCAGAGACTATTGAATATATGGTAAATAAAATTCCTAATCTTGATAAATCTAGAATAGATGATGTTATTGTTGGTAATGCTACTCCTGAAGCAGAACAAGGTTTAAATATTGCTAGATTAATAGCACTAATGGGGCTAAAAACAAATGATGTAGCAGGAGTTACTGTAAATAGATATTGTGCTTCAGGTCTTGAAACTATTGCCATGGCAACAGCTAAAATTCAATCTGGAATGTCAAATTGTATTATTGCTGGTGGAGTTGAAAGTATGAGTATGATTCCAATGGGAGGATATAAACCTACTCCAGATTATAAAATAGTAAATCAAGGAAAAGAAGATTATTATTGGGGAATGGGATTAACTGCTGAAGCAGTTGCAAAACAATTTAAAATATCAAGAGAAGATCAAGATGAATTTTCTTATAATTCACATATGAAAGCTTTAAAAGCTCAAAAAGAAAGAAAATTTGATGATCAAATTGTCCCAATTAATGTAACTCAAACATATGTAGATGATAATAATCAAAGATGTACAAAAGAGTACACTGTTTCTAAAGATGAAGGGCCTAGAGAAGGAACAAACATAAAGGCGCTTAGTAAATTAAGAGCAGTTTTTTCAAATAATGGTAGTGTTACTGCTGGAAATTCTTCTCAAATGAGTGATGGAGCAGCATTTACACTCATAATGAGTGAGAAAATGGTTAATGAACTTAATTTAAAACCTATTGCAAGGATGGTTAATTATGCTGTTGCTGGAGTAGAACCACGTATTATGGGAATAGGTCCCGTAAAAGCTATTCCAAAAGTACTTAATCAATCTGGATTAAATTTAAATGATATATCTCTTATAGAATTAAATGAAGCTTTTGCCTCACAATCGGTCGCTGTAATTAATGAATTAGATTTGGATAGAGATATAATAAATGTAAATGGGGGGGCAATTTCATTAGGTCACCCTCTAGGATGTACTGGGGCAAAATTAACCGTTCAAATCATTGATGAAATGAGAAAAAGAAATCTAAATAACAAGTATGGTCTTGTAACTATGTGCGTTGGTACAGGTCAAGGTGCAGCTGGAATTTTTGAATTTATAAAATAGCTAAATATGATCGAAAAAATCAACATAAAGGGAGGAGAGTTTATTGTTAAAGAAACTGAATCTTCTCATGTTTTCACTCCTGAAGATTTTTCAGAAGAACATAAAATGATGATAAACTCTGTAATAGAATTTAATGAAAGAGAAGTAATAGCTAAAAAAAGTCGGTTTGAAGCCAAAGATTATAAACTAACTGAAGAAGTTATGGAAAAGGCTGGTGAAATGGGATTTTTAGGAGTTAATGTGCCTGAAAAGTATGGTGGTATGGGTATGGGATTTGTAGCAACAATGCTTGTATGTGAATATATGTCTAGTGGTAGTGGGTCAGTAAGCACTGCATTTGGAGCTCATACTGGTATTGGGACTATGCCTATTTTATTTTATGGAACTGAAGAACAAAAGAAAAAATACTTACCAAAACTTAGTTCAGGTGAGTGGTTTGGCTGTTACTGTCTAACTGAACCTAATGCTGGAAGTGATGCAAATTCAGGCAAGACAACTGCTGAATTAACAGCTGACAAAAAATATTATAAAATTAATGGGCAAAAAATGTGGATTTCAAATGCAGGTTTTGCAAAATTATTTATCGTATTCGCAAGAATAGAAAATGATAAAAATATAACCGCCTTTATTGTTGAGAAAGAAGAAAATAATGGAATTGTGCTAGGAGAAGAAGAAAAAAAACTTGGTATAAGAGCCTCATCTACTAGGCAAGTATTTTTTAATGACACAACTATTCCTGTTGAAAATATGCTAGGCAAAAGAGGTGAAGGATTCAAAATAGCTGTGAATTCATTAAATGTAGGTAGAATTAAATTAGGTGCTGCATGTATTGATTCTGAAAGGAGAGCTATAACAGCAGCTATCCAATATGCAAATGACAGAAAACAATTTAATACAAGTATTTCAGAATTTGGAGCTATTAAATATAAGATTGCAGAAATGGCAACAAATGCATATGTTAATGAAGCAGCATGTTATAGAGCGGCAAAAGATATAGAAAATCAAATAAAAAATTTAATGTCCGATAATTATTCAGAACAAGATGCAGAATTAAAAGCATTAGAAGAATTTGCTATTGAATGTTCAATAATTAAAGTTGCTACATCAGAAGATATGCAATTATGTGCTGATGAAGGAATACAAATATTTGGTGGAATGGGATTTTCTGAAGAAACTCCTTTGGAAGCAGCATGGAGAGATGCAAGAATAGCAAGGATTTATGAAGGAACAAATGAAATTAATAGAATGGTATCGATTGGAATGCTTCTTAAAAAAGCTATGAAAAAAAATATTGATATATCAAATCCAACTAAAGCAGTTTTTAAAGAAATTATAGGATTACCATCTTTTTCATTTAAATCAAAAGACTACTCAATTCTATTTACAGAAGAAAAAATAATGCTGAAAAATTTAAAAAAAGTTTTTTTAATGATTAATGGATTTGCAGTTAAAAAATTTGGTAAAGATCTTGAAAAACATCAACAAACAATTATGGCATTATCAGATATACTCATAGAAATATACATGGCTGAATCAGGGATACTAAGATCAGAGAAAAATGCTAAAAGATTTGGCGAAAAAGATTATAAAATTCAAATAGATATTTCTAAATTATATTTGTATAATGCAGTAGATATTATATCTAAAGTTTGTAAAGAAATTATTATATCTATTTCCAGAGGAAGTAAGCAAAAAATGCTTTTAAAAGGATTAAGAAAATTCACTAAATACAAAAACTATCCAGATATAATAGGAATAAGGAATAATATTGCTGAAAAAGTTAAAAATGAAAACAAATATTGTTTTTAAACAAAAAATCAGGACCACTCTCTTCTCTTATTTAAATCTTGTTGAATCTTTAAATCCTCTTCAGATATAACTTTTAAATAAGATTGATGTTGTTCTATTGAATACTCTATTTTCTTGACTATTTCTTCAACAGATTCATTTTCGTAATCAATTTCTAAAGCGGGTTTAATCTCCATAGTTTGTAATATATTTTTCTTTTTAATCCTAAGCCCTTTCTTATCAAAAGATCTTCTAAATCCATCTATAACAATAGGTATGACAATTGGTTTGTATTGTTTAATTAATAGCGCTGTTCCCTTTCTGATGGGTTTAAAAGGAGTAGTAGTACCTTGTGGAAAAGTAATTACCCAGCCATCATTTAAGGCTATTCCTATTTTTGAAACATCACTCATTTTTACTTGTCTATTTACATCTTGACCTTTGCTTCTCCAAGTTCTCTCAATACTAATAGATCCTGCATAAGCTAATATTCTAGGTAATAATCCTGAAGTCATTGTTTCCTTAGCTGCTATGAAGTATAAATTTAATTTTGGGTTCCATAGATACCCAACATTTTTTATTGAATCAACCCTTCCTTTTAAACTTGCATTAAATACATGAAACATTGAAACTACATCTGCAAAGTAAGTTTGGTGATTTGAAACAAATAGAACATTTTTGTCAGGCAAATTCTTTATAATATCCGATCCTTCAATTTTTAACTCATTAAAACCTCGGAACCTCCTATGAGTTAAGACACCAAAAATTCTTATTAGCCATTTTTTAAAATATAGGATGTGGCCAAAAGGATTTCTTTTAATAATACCCATATAAAAAATTTGATTACAAAAGTATGAAAAAAGTTATATAACAGAGTTAATAATATCCTTAACTTCTGACAATATCATTGCTGTAGCTCCCCACACAAAATAATTATTTAATTCATAAGCTGGAACTAGTGTGTCTAAATATCTATTTGAAATATGAGGGCCTTTTGTGTTTACTACATTGCTCGTATCTAATAGCTGATCTAAATCAATATTAATTATTTCTTGTACTTCATCCTTATCCTTATAAAACTCAAGTTGTTTTGATGCAAATAGCATAAATGGGGTAATATCATAATTACTTGGTGGGATATATAAATTCTCTAATTTTCTAATTAGTTTAATCTCATCTATATTAACTCCAATTTCTTCGTTAGTTTCTCTTAAAGCTGTTTCATATATATTTTTGTCATTTTTCTCGGTTCTTCCTCCAGGAAAACTTATTTGTTTTGAATGAACTCCGTCGTATTCATTTCTTAAAATCAATGTAAAAAAAACCTTATTATTAATTGGATGAAACAATACTGAAACACCTGCCTTTTTTGAATGGTTATATTTATTTTTTGATAATTCTAATAAGTATTTTCTGTATGGAGGGGCCATTTTTAAATGAGAAATATTAGAATTGCTAACAAAATCCTTAATTTTTGGAATAATTTTCAAAAATCTATTAATTGTCATTTTGAATTAGTTTAATAAACTATAAAATTATTTTTCTCTAATTTTTAACGACCACTCAAAAATAAATTCAGAAACTTTTACTTTATTTTGATTTACACCCCTAGAAGACAAAGTTATGGTTTGTGGAGTATTGGAAGAAATTAGTTTATTCATCATTTCATCCATATTATTTCCTTCACTACAATTAAAGACTATTGTTCCTGTAGCTTTTTTATAATAATTAGACTTACTTGAAATTAACAGCATAGATATATCATATCCACTTTTATTAATCTTATCAGTTAACATTAAAGCAGTAGTTAATTCAGCAGCCATTCCTTGAGCTGCCCAAAACATTGATCTATAAGGATTTTTATTAAACCAATTAAGAGTAATTTTAACATTACACTCACTAGAATTTATAGATTTTATTCTTGCACCACAAAAATAGGCTGCAGGTAATTTTGTTAATAAGAATATGTGGTAATTTAAAAATTTCATTGATTTATTTTGATGCTAAATATTTTTCTGCATCAAGTGCTGCCATACATCCAGTACCAGCAGCTGTAACTGCTTGTCTATATACATGATCTGCGGCATCTCCAGAAACAAAAACTCCAGGAATATTAGTTTTTGAAGTTCCTGGCTTATTTATAATATAGCCTGTTTCATCCATATCTATGTAGGGTTTGAATATTTCAGTGTTTGGTGTATGTCCAATTGCTACAAAAAACCCTGTTATGGGAATAGTTTTTTCTTCTTTCGTTTTATTATTGAATACAACTACACTCTCAACAACGCTTCCATTACCTAAAATCTCCTTAGTTTCAGTATTATATAGAATTTCAATATTAGCTGTTCGCTTTACCCTTTCTTGCATAATTTTGGAGGCTCTAAATTCATCTCTTCTAACTAACATCGTTACCTTTTTACACAACTTAGATAAATAATGAGCTTCCTCACAAGCTGAATCTCCTGCTCCAACAATGACTACATCTTGGCCTTTGTAAAAAAAGCCATCACATACAGCACAGGCAGACACACCGCCTCCTAATTCTAAATATTTTTTTTCTGAATCTAATCCTAAATACTTAGCAGTTGCTCCAGTAGCAATAATAACACTTTCGCAAAGAAGCTCCTCTTGATCATTAACCCACAATCTTAAACTATTAGTGAAATCAACTTTTGTTATCCATCCATTTCTTATTTCAGTTCCAAAACGCTCCGCTTGTTCTTGTAATTCTAGCATCATCTCTGGACCAGAAATTCCCTTAGGATACCCAGGAAAATTCTCAACATCAGTTGTTGTAGTTAGCTGACCTCCAGGCTGTATTCCTTGATAAAGAATAGGGCTCATATTTGCCCTTGCTGCATAAATAGCAGCTGTATATCCAGCTGGCCCTGAACCTATAATTAAACATTTTATTTCTTCAGCCATAATAGTATTTCAAATATAACAATAAATCTAGGTATTTTTCTCTTTGAAATTATATAAAATTCAATAGTAGATGAATATTGTATTTTTTGTAAATTGAAGAAAAAATAGAATGAAATATTTTTTTCTAAAATTTTTATTTTCTCTTTATTTTAGTTTATTCTCTACTACTACATACAGTGATGAATATTCTTATGAAATAATTGTTTCTGACATTGAAGTCCCTTGGGGATTTGTTTTTCTTGAAGATAATTCAATATTAATTACAGAGAGAAAAGGGGAATTAATCCATTTTATTAATGGCAAAAAAATAAAATTAAAAGGTTTACCAGAAATTATTGCAAAAAACCAAGGTGGTTTATTAGACATAGAGCTTCATCCAGATTATAAAAATAATGGTTGGATATATATCTCATATTCTTCTTCTAATGAAAATAAAAATGGATCTAACACTTCCATAATGAGATTTAAAATAGAAAATAACAGTTTAGTTCAAAAAGAAATTATTTATAAGGCTCTACCAAATAGCAAAAGAGATAGACACTACGGTAGTAGAATTGAATTTGATGAAAATAATTATTTATACTTTTCAATTGGTGATAGAGGTAATCGAGATGTAAATCCTCAAAATATTAATAGAGATGGAGGGAAAATATACAGAGTTTTTGACAATGGCGAAATACCTATTGATAATCCTTTTATAAGTGATAAACTCGCAAAAAAAGCAATTTACAGTTATGGACATAGAAATCCACAAGGGATGGTAATTAATCCATTTACAAAAGAATTATGGATACATGAGCATGGGCCAAGAGGAGGAGATGAAATTAATATTATAAAAAAAGGAGCCAATTATGGATGGCCCTTAGCTAGTTTTGGTATAAATTATATAGGAACAAAATTTACTGATAAAACTACAATACCAGGAATGGAAGACCCTGTACATTATTGGGTTCCATCAATTGCTCCAAGTGGCATGGCTTTTATCAATTCCGATATATACCCTAATTCAAAAGGAGATTTGTTAATTGGATCACTAATATTTCAATACCTTCATAAATGCAAAATAAAAAATAATAGGGTCTATAAAGAAGATAGAATATTAGAAGATATAGGAAGAGTAAGATCTATTAGACAAGGGCCTGATGGATATATGTATATTGGGGTTGAAAATTTAGGAATAATAAAACTTGTATTAAAAAAATAAATTCGATGTTAACTATTGGTATAACAGGAGGCACTGGAAGTGGTAAAACTACTATTTTAGAAGAAATAAAAAAAGAGTTTAGTAAAAGTGATATTGGCTTTATTTCGCAAGACTCATATTACAATGACAATGGTGACTTAAGTTTTGAAGAAAAAAATAAAATTAATTTTGATCATCCCGAAGCTGTAGATTTTGATTTAATGATTAATCATTTAAACTTATTAAAAAATGGAAAAAATATCAATCAACCTATATATTCGTTTTTTGACCATAACAGAACAGAAAAAACTGAATTAATTGAACCAAAAAAAATAATGGTTATCGAAGGATTATTAATATTAACTAATAAAAAGTTAAGAGATTTAATTGATGTCAAAGTATTTGTTGATTCTAAATCTAACCTAAGATTTAAAAGAAGGCTAAATAGAGACGTAAATGAAAGAGGAAGATCTGAAGAAGAAGTTATTGAATTATTTAATAAAAGATTAAATGAAATGCATAAGATGTATGTTGAACCGATGATGAAATATTGCGACATAATTATTGACAACAATACAAATAATTCAATAGAGATAGATTCACTAATAAAGATTATTAAAAATCATTTGTAAAATGAAAATTAAAATCCCTTCAATATTTAAAAACATATATTTCATAATTATTCTTCTATTTTTTATATGGATGTTGTTTTTTGACAGTAATTCCTGGTTAATACATAGAGAATTGGATAACAAGATTATTAAATTGGAAAAACAAAAAGAATTTTACAATAAAGGAATAGAATTAGATAAAGAAGAATTATCAAAGATGAAAACTGATAGTGGACTCGAGGAATATGCGAGAGAAAAACTTTATATGAAAAAAGAAGATGAAGAAATATTTATAATAGAGTTTGACAGTTTGAATTAATAGCAGCTGTTATGGAAAAAAAGTTATTAAATGAATTTATTAAAACTGATCCCAAGTTATGGACAAAAAATATCCTAGATGATCTAAAAAAACTGGGATACAATGAAATTCCAAAATATAATTCTAAAGAAAATATAATAATTGAACCATTCTATACAGATAATGCAAAAAGTATAGATTCTAAATATCCTAATAGCTGGAGTATAGCACAAAAAATAGATGTAAATAATTCATTAGTTGCAAATTCAAAAGCATTAGAGCTAATTAAAAAAGGCGCTAACAGTATTCATTTTAATATTCAAAACAGCTCTATTTCTTTAGAGGATTTATTAAATAAAATACCCATAGAAAAAACAGAACTATTTTTTAAAACTAAATTATGTTCTAATTCATTCTTAAAATCCTTAAATAAATTAGCAAAAGACTCAAAATCATTTAATATTAGTTATGATCCTATTGGTTTGCTGGCAAAATCTGGAAATTGGGAGTGCTCAATGGATGATGATTTAAATAGTCTAAAAAATAAAATCAACCTATTAACTAGCTTTAAAAATTTAATAGTTGTTGAATCAGGTTTATATCAAAATGCTGGAGCTAATATATTTGAAGAAATTGCATTTAGCCTTAGCCATGCAAATGAATATTTAAATTTTCTTAATGGAGATGTTGCAGATAAAATAGCATTTAATATTTCTATTGGTGCTAATTATTTCTTTGAAATAGCAAAATTAAAAGCATTAAAACTTTTATGGGAGGCCATTACAAATAAATATAATAACACAGTTTCATCTCCACATATAATTGCCACTCCATCTAAAAGAAATAAAACTATATACCAATACAACAACAACATATTAAGAACTACAACAGAATGCATGTCAGCCATATTTGGAGGAGCAAATACAATATCAAATATCCCTTATGACAATATATTTAATATAGAAAATGAATTCTCTAGAAGAATTGCGTTAAATCAATTATTAATCATCAAACACGAAACAAACATAGATAAAGTAAAAAATGCCGCAGATGGATCACACTACATTAATGATTTAACAAATACAATAGCTCAAGAATCGTTAATAATTTTTAAAGAGATAGAAAAAAATGGAGGATTTATAAAGTCTCTAGAAAAAAATATAATTCAAAGTAAAATTAAAAAAAGTCATAAGGTTGAGCAAAAACTTTTTAATGAGGCTAAAGAAAAACTAATTGGCATTAACATCTATTCTGATCTAGACAGAAAAATTAAACCTGAAATTACTAAAGATATTTTAAAACCAGAGATTAAAATTAATACTATAATTGAACCTATTTCTGAAATTAGATTAGCCGAAAAAATTGAACTAAGCAGAATTAATAATGAATAGAAAAAATCTTGAAAATATTAATTTAGATAAATTATATTCTTTAAAATCATATAAAGAAAAGAATGAAAGTTTTCATACTTCAGAAGACATTCATTTAAAATCATTTTATGATAAAGATGATATAAAAAATCTTGAGCATATTCATTTTGGAGCAGGTGTAGAACCTTTTTTAAGAGGCCCATATTCGAGCATGTATGTTGCAAAGCCATGGACCATAAGACAATACGCTGGTTATTCTACTGCAGAAGAGAGTAACATGTTCTATAAAAGAAATTTAAAATCTGGGCAGAAAGGTTTATCTGTTGCATTTGATTTACCTACTCATCGTGGATATAATTCAGACAACAAAAGAGTTTATGGTGATGTTGGTAAAGCTGGAGTAGCAATTGATTCAGTAGAAGATATGAAGATACTATTTGATGGTATTCCTCTTGACAAAATGAGTGTTTCCATGACTATGAATGGTGCTGTATTACCAATAATGGCATTTTACATCGTTGCAGCAAATGAGCAAGGAGTGAAAACCTCAGACTTAAAGGGAACCATCCAGAATGATATATTGAAGGAATATATGGTTAGGAACACATACATATATCCGCCAAAAGAATCTATGGAAATTATATCAAATATCTTTAAATACACTAGTAAAGAAATGCCAAAATTTAATAGCATTAGTATATCAGGATATCATATGCAGGAAGCTGGAGCTACAAATGATCTGGAGCTAGCCTATACGCTAGCAAATGGATTAGAATATGTAAAAAATGGAATAGATGCTGGTCTTAAAATTGATGAATTTGCGCCAAGGTTGTCATTTTTTTGGGGAATTGGAATGAACCATTTTATGGAAATTGCAAAACTAAGAGCAGCAAGAGTTTTATGGGCCAAACTAATTAAACAATTCAATCCTAAATCCAATAAATCAATGGCTTTAAGAGCTCATTGTCAAACAAGTGGTTGGAGTCTAACTAGACAAGACCCATTCAATAACATTACTAGAACTACCATTGAAGCCTGTTCTGCCGTATTTGGTGGCACTCAAAGCCTTCATACCAATTCATTAGATGAAGCAATAGCATTACCTACTGATTTTTCAGCTAAAATTGCGAGAGACACACAATTATTTCTTCAAAATGAGATTAAAATTACTAATACAGTAGATCCATGGGGAGGAAGTTATTATTTAGAATCATTAACTGATAATCTAATTACAAAATCGTGGAAACATATAGAAGAAATTGATAATCTTGGAGGAATGACTAAGGCTATTGAAAAAGGCATACCAAAACTTAGAATTGAACAAGCAGCTACTAAAAAACAAGCAAAAATTGACTCAAAAGAGAGCATTATTGTTGGTGTAAATAAGTTCCAATCATCTGAAGAAGATGATATTCAATATCTAGAAGTTGACAACAATAAAGTAAGAAATCAACAAATTGATAGAATTAATAAATTAAAATTAAATAGAGATAGTATAAAAGTTGAAACAGCATTAGCTAATTTAAAGAATGCAGCAAAAAATAAAAATAAAAATTTATTAGCTTTGGCAATAGAAGCAGCAAAAGAAAGGGCTACATTAGAAGAAATTAGTCAATCTCTTGAAGATGTTTATGGTAGATATAGATCAGAAATAAAAACTTTTACAGGAGTGTATAGGTCTAATATAAAAAATAACGAATCATTTAATAAGGCTATTAAATTGGCTGATGATTTTGCTAAAAATGATGGTAGACGCCCAAGAATATTAGTTGCAAAAATTGGCCAAGACGGCCATGATAGAGGAGCAAAGATAGTTGCAACAGGTTTTGCAGATATTGGATTTGATGTAGATATAGGACCTCTTTTTCAAACTCCAGAAGAAGTAGCAAAGCAAGCTATTGAAAATGACGTGCATATTGTAGGTGTTTCTACACTTGCTGGGGGTCATAAGACATTAGTTCCTAAACTAATTGAAGAACTAAAGAATTATGGAAGAGATGATATTCTTATCATTCTAGGTGGGGTAATCCCTAAACAAGATTACAATAGCCTTATAAAAAATGGTGTAGCAGCAATTTTTGGTCCAGGATCTAAAATCAGTGATACAGCTATAGAAATTCTTGATTTATTAATTAAGAATCCTTAATATTTTTAACAAATCGTGTTAACAAGTAATATTTTAAATCAGATCAAATAATTGTACATTTATTCGAAGTTATTTCTAAGAAAAAATGGCAAAAGTAATTGCAATATCTAATCAGAAAGGCGGTGTCGGAAAAACAACAACAGCTGTTAATTTATGCTCTTGCCTAGGTATACTTGAAAAAAAAGTATTGCTTATAGATCTTGACCCTCAAGCAAATGCAACTTCTTCTCTAGGTATAGAAAATGAAATGATTAAAAATGGAATTTATCAATTATTTGAAAAATCATGCTCAATTACAGACTGTATAATTGAAAATAAAATTATCAATGTAGATATTATCCCTTCGCATATTGATTTGGTTGGAATTGAAATTGAATCTATAGATCTAATTGATCGAGAATATATTTTGATGAATGCAATTAAAAATATTAAAAAAAAATATGATTATATTATAATAGACTGTCCACCATCTCTAGGATTATTAACAATAAATGCTTTAACTGCATCAAATTCAGTTATTATTCCGATACAATGTGAATATTTTGCGCTAGAAGGACTTGGAAAACTTTTAAATACAATTAAGAGTATTCAAAAAATTCATAATAAAAAATTATCCATTGAAGGATTAGTTCTTACTATGTATGATTCAAGGCTAAATTTATCAAACCAGGTAATTAAAGAAGTAAAATCACATTTTGATGAAATGGTTTTTAAAACAATTATTCATAGAAATGTAAAATTAGGTGAAGCTCCAAGCTACGGTGAGAGCATATTAGAATATGATGTTAATAGTACTGGAGCTAATAATTATCTAAATTTGGCAAGAGAATTGATATTAAATAATTAATAATGGCAAAAGCAACAAAAAAACAAGCACTGGGAAGGGGGTTGTCATCAATTCTAAAAGAAGATGGTAATGCAAAACAATCTTTAAATTTTAAACGAAAAAATACCAGTATTGATAATTTAGATATTAGCTTAATTAGTGTAAACCCTTATCAACCTAGATCAAATTTTAATGAAGAATCGCTAAAAGAACTTACAACTTCAATAAAGAACATTGGTGTAATTCAGCCAATTACTGTAAGGAAAATTAAGAAAAACTTATACCAATTAATTTCTGGAGAAAGAAGACTAAAGGCATGTAAAAATTTAGAGTTAAAGACTATTCCAGCTTATATAAGAACTGCCAATGATCAAGAGTCTTTAGAAATGGCTCTAATTGAGAACATTCACAGGCAAGACCTAGATGCTATAGAAATAGCTATGTCATATAAAAGACTTATTGATGAAATAAATTTAACTCAAGAAGAGCTTAGTAATAAAATTGGGAAAGATAGAACAACTATAACAAATTATTTAAGGCTCTTAAAATTGAATCCAATAATTCAAAGTGGAATTAAAGATGGTTTTATATCTATGGGGCATGGAAGATCAATAATTAATATTGAAAATATATCTGATCAAATTAAAGTATATGAAACTATTATTTCTAAAAATCTCTCTGTAAGAAATACTGAAGAACTAGTAAAAACTTATAAAAAAAATAAGGGAACAAATATTAAAACTGAAAAACCAAAATATATTAAAACAGCAATAGGCAGATTGTCTGAAATATTTAAGACCAGTGTAAAAATTAATATGTCAAAAAATAAGGCAGGCAAAATAATTATCCCGTTTAAATCAGAAGCTGAATTTAAAAAAATTAATAAAAAATTAAATGATTTATAGAAATATCATAATCATAATATTGTTTCTGATTTCAACCCAAAATCTTCATTGTCAAATAAGTAAAGATGATGATCAAAAAAAAGTGTTGGGCCCAGCTAAAGCAGCATTTTACTCAGCAGTTCTCCCAGGATTGGGTCAAGTATATAATAAAAAATATTGGAAAGTGCCTATAGTTTATGGTGCATTGGCAGGAGGTGTTTATTATTTCAATAAAAATAATAATCTATATCACAAATATAGAGATGCATACAAAAGAAGATTAGCTGGTTTTACTGATGATGAGTTTTATGGAAGTGGGTCTGTTCCTGCAATTTCAAATGATGGGCTAATAAGAGCTCAAAAAAGCTTAAAACGAAATAAAGAACTATCCATTTTAGTTACTATAGGAATATATGCATTAAATATTATCGATGCTAATGTTGACGCTCATTTGCTACAATATAATCTTGACGATAATCTTTCACTAAGCCCAAAATTAAACTATAATGAAATAAATTCCACTTCTAATCTATCATTAGCATTAAAATTAGAATTATAAATTATATTATTTTTAACAAGGGTTTTTT